>Ga0256826_1000006_pt1 | contig 100980 bp, 86 predicted proteins | sample CV79metaG_FD_185975 | JGI IMG/M metagenome (GOLD analysis project Ga0256826, IMG submission 185975) | Hydrothermal vent microbial communities from East Pacific Rise, Pacific Ocean - CV79 | ecosystem: Environmental > Aquatic > Marine > Hydrothermal vents | place: Pacific Ocean: East Pacific Rise...
AAAAAACTTCTTGATGAACACGATAGACTCTCAAGCTATATAGAGCACCATAATGCTTGGAACCTTGATGATAAAATAGAGCGTATTATTCAACATTTTGACCTTAAACGCTACGAAGACAAGCCTATTACTCTTTTAAGTGGAGGTGAGCAACGCCGTGTTGCGCTTGCCTCTTTACTACTTCAAAAGCCTGATATCTTACTTTTAGATGAGCCAACCAATCATCTTGATGTTTATATGGTTGAGTTTTTAGAAGAGTTAATTCTCAAAGAAAAATTCACTCTAGTTTTCATCTCTCACGATAGATACTTTATAGACCGTATTGCTACCAAATCAGTAGAAGTCGATGACTGTGCTTTAAGAGAGTATAGTGGTGGTTACTCTAGTTACCTTACACAAAAAGCTGAATGGATAAGAACACTTCAAAAACAACATGATAATCTTCTTGGCGTTTTAAAAAGAGAAAATGAATGGTTTGCTCGTGGTGTTCGTGCCCGTCTTAAACGGAATGAAGGTCGTAAAGAGCGTTTAATGAACCTTAGAGAAGAGGCAAAAACAAACCCTGCAAAAATCAGAAAGATGTCAGTAGAACTCCAACGTGAAGCAAAACATTTTAATGGAGAAAAAGGCATAAACAAACAAAAAATGCTTTTTGAGATAGAAGACTTAGGTCTACAACTTGGAGATAAAGAGCTATTAAAAAACTTCACGACTCGTATACTCCAAAAAGATGTCATAGCTATAGTTGGACCAAATGGAAGTGGAAAATCTACACTACTTAAAGCTCTACTTGGGCGTTTAGATCCAACTCATGGAACTATCAAACGTGGAGAGTTTAAGGTCGGTTACTTTGACCAACATCGTGAACTACTTGATGATAATAAAAACCTTATAGAAACTTTTTGTCCACATGGTGGAGATAGGGTAAGTGTAAGAGGTTCAGATCTTCATGTTTATGGTTATCTTAAAAACTTTCTTTTTCCTCGTGATTTCTTAGAGAAAAAAGTAGGTGTTCTAAGTGGTGGTGAGAAAAACCGTGTAGCACTAGCCCTACTCTTCACTAAGGATGTAGATATTCTCATTCTCGATGAACCTACAAATGACTTAGATATCCCAACTATCAATATTTTAGAAGAACAACTCACTAATTTTCCAGGTGCAGTTATAATAGTAAGTCATGATAGATATTTTGTAGATAAAATCGCTAAAAAACTATTTATTTTTCAAGCTGATAAAACGATAGAAGAGTCTCATCAGCAATATAGCGAATACCTTGACCTTGAAAAAGAGCTCAAAGAACTAGATGCTATGGAAAAAGAGTCTTTAGCTAAAGCAAAAAAACCAAAAGAAGAAAATAAAAGCGAAAAACCTAAACAAGTTAAGCTGACGTTTAAAGAAAAAATAGCATTAGAAAAACTTCCACTAGAGATAGAAAAGATGGAACTTGAAATAGAAGAAAAAAATAGATGTTTAGCAGACCCTAAATGTTATGAAGAGATAGGAATTACAGCACTTGCACAAGAGTTAGCAAAGATAGAGGAACTATATGAAGAGAAGATGGAAGAGCTCTTTGCCATAGAGGAGAAAGTAGAAATACTCTCTTCTTAGTAACTATAACTCAAAGAGACTATGCCTACACTATTCTGCCCTTCTGGTGATAGAGTAAGAGTAGCTGCATTGTACTCTTGATAGTAGTTCATAGCATAGCTAACATCAAGTGCTAAAGTAGGTGCTATGTAGTAACCAACTTTACCACTAAAAGAACTCGTATGTAAATCTTTAGTATTTATAACTTGTACTCCACCATCTATAACCCCACTTTTCATCTCCCCACCAAAAACTTTTGCTATTGCAAAAAAGTTCTCATAAACAAATGTATCCTGTAGTTCAAATGAAAGATATCCTGGATCTTTATACTGTGTAGAGGCAATTGCATTTACCTTTAATGTAACATCATTTCTTGTACTAGGATTAAAGACCATTGAATACTCAATATAAGGTGTAAACTGTACGATGTCTATTAATTGAGTATAAGATGATGTAGTGTCATCATGTGCATCAGGATAAACAGAGTAGTAAGCATCAACTCCATATGTAAATTTATCTTCATCAAAATAGTCATATCCTTTCAGACCTGCTATACCAATATAACCACTTCCTAAGTCTTTAAAACTTGTTGCTTCATTATTGTTAATATAGTGTGCTCCAAGTTTTAAAGCATAGCTAGAATACTTCGCATTGTAAACCATTGAAAGATCATGCTGTTTCAAGTTTTGAAGGTTAAGACTCTCCTTATAGTTTATAGTTGTATAACGATAAGCGACTTCTAAGAGGTAGCCATTATCTCCAATACTGGTCTCTAAACCTAAAAATGATGCATTATCTTTAAATGATTTCGTTAAAGAATTATCATACTTTATCGCACCAATATAAGGTATTAAGGTCAATACATCTGCTGATAAATAAGTTAATGAAACTAAACTCGCAATTACTATTTTTTTTAAACTAGACATCTATACTTCCATGTATTTAATATATTTAAACCTATTTTACTTTACTAAACTTAATGTTTTCAACATAAAAGTACTTTTATATTAGTAAAACTTATTTATGCTACTATATTGAATAAATTTTAATTGGGGTAATTAAAATGTTTAAAAACATACTAAAACATATAGATTTAATAGAAACAAATAAAGAAGTTATACTTGATATGTGGATGGACTACGATATAGTTGAAAGCAAACTAACTAGAAACACTATGGATATCACCTTTTTTAGAAATAAATTTGCCAGCAAAGTTTTTGAATTTGCATTTAGTGTTGTTAAGAGTGAAAATAAAACGGGAGACTGTCCTGTTATAGGTGTGATGCTGATGCTCTTTAAGAAAAAGAATATCCCACTTAGCGATATTTTTATGATCTGTGTACATTTCAAAAATGCTCTTTTACACTTTAGTGCTAATAAGAAAATTTTAGATGATGATATGATTAAAGAATTGTCAATGCTTATGGACTATAATTTTGAAGGTGTTATAAATGAGTATGTCCTACTCTATTATAAAGATTCATTAATCAAAAAAGCACAAATTTCAAAAAGTTGTCCAGTACCAAAGCAAGAACCTATTCAAAATCAGATAAATGAGATAGCCGAAACTCAAGAAGTCAAAACTACATCTGCAGAACTCTATCTTCAAGAAGTTCAAGTTAATATGGAAATGATTGAGGAGTTAGATGAGTTAGAGTCTGATACTCTTGATGCTATAGATGCACAAGAGACTCTTGACCAAAACTCTATCGATGAGTCCTCTAATCTTTTTAGAAAGTATGCAGCAGTTTTAAATGAGATGTATGAGTTTGAAGAGTTAGCGTATACTCTGACACTTTTATCAGATCTACTCAATGAAGTAAGTTTTGAAGAGATAACAGAAGAGACAAAATTTATGGTTGATATATATCTTAAAGCTATTATTAGTGATCTAAGAAGTTGGAGAATGTCCATCTTTATGACTATGGAAGCGGAAGATATACACTATCTGGATAAGACACTTCTTAGCAGTATCGCCCAAATACAGATGACTCTTATGCCACAAGTCGAGAGTGAAGAAGATGAAATAGAGTTTTTCTAAAATGTCTAAAGTTCTCTTAGTATTTTTTGGTACACTTTTGTGGTATCTACCAACACCGGAAGGATTAACTCTTCAAGCATGGCATCTTTTCTCTATTTTCATAACAATTATTTTAGCAGTCATCCTGCAAGCCACCCCTATTTTCACTGCTTCTATTTTAGGACTTAGTACAGCCGTATTAACCCATACTCTTACACCACAACAAGCATACAGTGGTTTTAGTGAAGGATTTATTTTACTCATCATAGTGGCTTTTCTTATCGCCCGTGGAGTTATAAAGTCTGGACTAGGAAAACGTATAGCATTTAACATCATAAAAAGATTTGGTAAATCTTCCTTAGGTCTCGCATACTCTGTTATAGCTGCTGACATGCTCATAGCACCAGCATTTCCAAGTAACACTGCTCGTTCTGGTGTCCTTTACCCCATTGTTAGTGCTCTTTGTGCAGATAGTGGTTCCAAAGTAGCTGATGGGACTAGAAAAAAACTAGGTGCATACTTGATGCTTGTTTCCATGGCAGGAATAACTATCTCTTCAACTATGTGGCTTACAGCAATGGCTGCAAATCCTGCTGGAGCGAAGATGGCACAAGAGCTTGGTATTCACATAACTTATGGATCATGGGTTTTAGCAGCAGTTCTTCCATCATTAGTAGCATTTATACTACTTCCTCTTTTAGTTATGAAGATTTTCCCACCAGAACTTATTAAAACTCCTCTTGCACCCATTACTGCAAAAGAAAATCTCGATAAGATGGGTAATATTAGTAAGAATGAATATATAACATCAGGGACATTTGTTAGTATGGTTTTACTCTGGGTATTTTCTACTTCTTTGGGACTAGATAAAACAGCTATTGCTTTTATGGGACTTGGTGTTTTAATGCTCAGCAATATTTTCACACTTGAAGATTTAGCTCATGAGGGAAATGCACTTGGTACATTAGTCTGGTTCGCTATTTTGTTTTCGATGAGTTCACACCTTAACCTTTTTGGCTTTATGACATGGATGGGTGGATATATTTCTATCTTAGTTGATGGAATGCCATGGGGTCTTGTTTATGTTACTCTTATTGTAGCTTATGTTCTCATTCATTACTTTTTTGTTTCACAAACAGCTCAGATGCTTGCACTCTTCTCTGTCTTTTTAGAAGTAGGAATAGCGGCAGGAGTTCCTGCTGAGATGTTGGCACTTATGCTTCTCTTTGCTACAAATTTTAGTGCAATTATAACCCCACAAGGTTCATCAGCAAATGTAATTTACTTAGGAAGTGGTTATATTGAGAGTAGTGAAGTTTATAAGTACGGGGGAATTATCACTCTTGTAAATACAGTGATTTACTTAACGGTTGGAACGGCTTGGATGATGTTAATACTTTAACACCATCTAAGTTAAAAGCAAAACTACTTCTGACCTTCTTTAAGAGAATCAGCAATTAAAAATGCTAACTCTAAAGCTTGATCAGCATTTAGACGTGGATCACAGTGAGTATGGTAACGAGAAGATAAATCTTCTTCAGTTACAGTAAAACTACCACCGATACATTCAGTTACATTTTTACCTGTCATTTCTAAGTGAACACCACCACCAAAAGTACCTTCAGCACGGTGTACTTGAAAGAACTCTTTCATTTCAGTAAGAATTGCATCTACTGGACGAGTTTTATAGTTATTAGAAGATTTGATAGTGTTACCATGCATTGGATCACATGACCATACAACTTTCATACCTTCACGCTCAACTGCTTTAATAAGAGCAGGAAGACCATCACCAACTTTTCCAGCACCCATACGAACAATAACATTTAAGCGACCTGCTTCATTTTCCGGATTAAGTGTTTGGCATAGTTTTACTAAATCTTCAGGATCCATAGATGGACCAGCTTTAACACCGATAGGGTTGTTGACACCACGAAGATACTCAACATGTGCACCATCAAGTTGACGAGTTCTATCACCTATCCATAACATGTGTGCAGAAGTATCGTACCAATCACCAGTTGTAGAATCTTTTCTAGTAAATGCTTCTTCATAAGGAAGTAAAAGTGCTTCATGTGAAGTATAAAAGTCAGTTTCTCTAAGAGTTCTATATGTCTTAGCTGTAACTCCACAAGCTTCCATAAATTTCAATGATTTACCAATATCTTCTGCAAGTGCTTCATACTTTTTCGTTACATCACCTTGGTGAGCAAAGTCTTGTGTCCACTTATGAACTTGATGAAGATCAGCTAATCCACCAGACGCAAATGCACGAAGTAGATTTTGAGTAGCTGATGCTTGATTATAAGCTTGTATCATTCTTTGAGGATCAGGAACACGAGCTGACTCTGTGAACTCAGAACCGTTGATAATATCTCCCCGGTATGAAGCTAAAGTAACTCCATCAAATGTTTCAGTATCACTTGAACGAGGTTTAGCAAATTGACCAGCCATACGTCCAACTTTAACAACTGGTAATCCACCAGCATAAGTCATAACAACTGCCATCTGCATCATAGCTTTAAAACTATCACGGATATTATCAGCATGAAACTCTGAAAAACTTTCAGCACAATCTCCACCCTGAAGTAAAAATCCTTGACCATTCGCTACATTTGCTAATTGACTTTTTAATGAACGAGCTTCACCAGCAAAAACAAGTGGTGGATAGTTTTTAAGCTCTGCTAAAACTCTATCTAACTCCGCTTGATTTGGGTAAGTTGGTTGTTGTAAAATTGGTTTTTCTCTCCAACTTGATGGGCTCCAAGTACTCATTATAATGCCTTTATATTTATTTTTTTTGATTTTATCTAAAAATACCTAAATTTGTTATTATGCTTCATTATATTTGACTCAAAGTAATATAAAAGCTTTGTTTATGCTTATATGAGTATAATAGCAACAATATTTTAAATGGAAAATTTTATGCAAAAAGAAGACCTAAAATCACTTGTTACTCAGATGTATGAAGAACTTATTGAAAACATTGATACACAAGACGAGGCAACAAAAGAGCAAGTTGTCACATATCTTTATGATGCTGCTAGTACTATTGCAAGTATCAAAGATAGTGATATAGACTCTACAGAACATGCAAAACTAGCATTTACAAACACTTATAAAGAGATTGTAGATCAAAGTTTATCTTCGTTTAGAGACTCTAACCAAATATTTGAAGAGATAGCACAAATACATCAAAATACTATGAGTGAATGTTCTAAAATTCATATAGACCTTCCAAGCATGACAGAAAAATTTAAATCGGTGCAAATTCAGATGAATAATGAAGTTGAGCGTGCTAACAGCATTATTACTGAACTTACTATTCAAGTAAAAGAGTTAGAAAGAAATTCTAACCTTGATTCACTAACAAAAGTATTTAACCGTAGAGCACTTACTACTTACCTAAACAATCTTTGTGACAAAGGTGATATTCCATACAACTTACATCTTCTTGTTTTAGACATTGATGACTTTAAAATCATCAATGACACATATGGCCATATCGCTGGTGATAAAATTTTAATCTTCATCGCAAATATGCTTAGAAGAACACTTAGAGACGGTGATAAGGTGTTTAGATACGGTGGTGAAGAGTTCGTTATAGTATTAAATAGAATTACACCTGAAGTTTGTTTAGAAATTACTAACAGAATTTTAGCACTTGTTCGAAATAATCGACTTATTTATAAAGGCGAGTCTTTAAATGTAACTATGAGTATCGGTGCAACTAAATACTTCAAAGGTGATACTCCTGACTCAATCATTGATAGAGCAGATAAAGCACTATACAAATCAAAATCTGGTGGAAAAAACCAGATGAATACGGAGACTATCCCTGATGGAAATTAATTATTTTGACCTAGTAGCGGCAGTTATCATACTCCTCTTAGGTTTGAAAGGAATCATTAACGGTTTCTTTAAAGAGATCTTTGGTCTTGTTGGTATCATTGGTGGTATCTTTGTTGCCTCTCGTGTTGGTGAAAGTGTAGGAGAAGAGTTAAACTCTTTAATTTTTAATTTTTCAAGTCCTGCCGCAGTTAGCTTTTTAGGATTTTTAACTACATTAGCTCTTTTTTGGCTTTTAATGGTTTTAGTTGGCTTTATATTTAAAAAACTTAGTTCCCTTAGTGGACTAGGTCCTTTAGATAAAATATTAGGTTTTATTTTTGGTGCAAGTAAGTTTTTTCTTATTGCAGCCGTTATAGCTCATGCAGCCTATAGTATTAAAGCAATCAAATCTACTATTGACTCAAATATGAGCACTAGTATCCTCTTTCCTATTATGGTTGAAACAGGTGCATTTATAATGAAAATGGACCCAGTAGGTATGAGTGAAAATATTAATGAATCAATTGATGCAAGTACAGAAGTGCTCAAAGAAAAGACTCAAAAAATAGTAGAAAATGCAACTAAAGAGCAGATTCAAGAAATAGAAAAAAATTTAAAAGAGAATTAATATGCCAAGTGTAAATACAAATTTTAATGATAGAACAGTTGAGTATGATCAACTATTAAGTGACTTTAAAGTACTTTTAAAAAAGAATAACTTAAAATTTACTATTCAACGAGAAGTGATACTCGAAACACTTTATAACTCGGATGAGCACTTAACACCTGAAGCACTGCATCACCTTATCCAAGACAAACAGCCCGACCTTAAAACGGGAATTGCTACAGTATATAGAACCCTTGCTCTTTTAGAAGAGTCAAATGTTGTAACATCTCTCTCTTTTGGTGCACAGGGTAAAAAGTATGAGCTTGGTGCAAAAGAGCATCATGATCATCTAATCTGTACAGAATGCGGAAAAATTACAGAGTTTGTAGATGATGAGATAGAAAAACGCCAACACGCTATCACTGATGAACTGGGCTTTAAAATGAGTGACCACTCAATGCAAATATATGGTATTTGCTTAGAGTGCCAAACTAACTAATATAATAATAATTACATCTAAGGAAAACTATTGATTTTTGACAATAAATTTATTCAACAGAGAATAGAAAAAGCGAAACTACTGAAAGAAGCTGGACACAATCCATATTCAAATGATTCTAAAAGAAATACTACTATTGAGAAGTACTTAAATGTAAACTCTGATGTAGTAGATATGCAAGAGCAACGTGATGACAACCGTCACTATGTTGTAAGTGGTCGTATTAAACTCCTTCGTATTATGGGAAAAGCATCTTTTGTTAAGATAGAAGATGAGTCTGGGATGTTACAGTTATATGTAACACGTGATAATCTTCCTGAAGATTTTTACAATACTATGTTCAAGAAAAACATTGAAGTTGGAGACATAATCGAAGTTGGTGGATATCCATTTGTTACTGGAAAAGGAGAACTTTCTCTTCATGCAGACAGTTTAACTATTCTTACAAAAGCTATTAGCCCTCTTCCTGAGAAATTCCATGGGATTACAGACAAAGAGATTAGATATCGTAAACGCTACCTTGACCTTATTATGAATGCTGATGTAAGAAAAACTTTTCAGACTCGTTCAAAAGTAATCAGTCTTACTCGTCGTTTCTTTGAAGATAAAGGTTTCTTAGAAGTTGAAACACCAATGATGCACCCAATTGCAGGTGGAGCAAATGCTAAACCATTCGTTACTCATCATAATGCACTTGGCATAGATAGATTTTTAAGAATCGCTCCAGAGTTATACCTCAAGCGTTTAATCGTTGGTGGCTTTGAAGCAGTTTTTGAGATTAACCGTAACTTTAGAAATGAAGGTATGGATGCTACTCATAATCCTGAATTTACTTCTATAGAATTCTACTGGGCTTATAAAACATACAAAGATTTAATAGACATCACTAAAGAGTATTTTCAGTACCTTTTTGAACATTTAAACCTTCCAACAATTTTACCTTATGGTGATATGGAAGTTAACTTTGAAAATTTCCAAGAGATTCCACTAGTAGAATCACTTACAACTATAGGTGGTGTTCCAGCCGAATCATGTAACGATATAGATAGTATCCTTGCATTTTTAAAGACTAAAAATATCACGGTAAAACCGAACTTAAACTTAGGACAACTTCAAGGTGAACTATTTGATGAGTTTGTAGAAGAGAAACTAATAGATCCTACTTTTATTACTGAGTATCCAGTTGAAATTTCTCCACTTGCACGTAGAGATGATAATAACCCTGCAATTACAGAACGATTTGAGCTTTTCATAGCTGGACGTGAGATTGCTAATGCTTTTAGTGAGTTAAATGACCCACTTGACCAATTAGAGCGTTTTGAAGGTCAAATGTCTGCTAAAGATAGTGGTGATGATGAAGCTCACGAAATGGATTTAGATTTTGTTGAAGCCCTAAGCTATGGTATGGCACCAACAGCAGGTCAAGGTATTGGAATAGATAGACTTGTTATGCTTCTTACAAATGAGCATAGTATTCGTGATGTACTTCTTTTCCCAGCTATGAAACCAGTTTATAGTGAAACTCAGGAAGAAACAGAAGAACAATAAAATATAAAAGTGACATTATTATGATTTTCAATACCTAAAATCTAATAATGTCACATTCTTATCTGCTAAAACCTCTCCAAACCTCTCATTAAAAAAACTAGTAAGTTTTTTATTATCTGTTTTTGAGTATAATCTCTTTAATTATAACAAGGAATTTTATACCATGAGTTTTTTAAAAGAGTACGATAGTGAAATTTTTGATTTATGTGAAAAAGAGTTAGAACGTCAAACTGACCATTTAGAGATGATAGCATCTGAAAACTTTACACTTCCAGCAGTGATGGAAGCTATGGGTTCGGTATTTACAAATAAGTATGCTGAGGGTTATCCTGGTAAACGCTACTATGGTGGTTGTGAGTATGCTGATGGTGTTGAACAGTTAGCAATAGATAGAGCCTGTGAACTTTTTGGGTGTAACTTTGCAAATGTACAACCTCACTCAGGAAGCCAAGCAAATGGTGCAGTTTATGCAGCACTTCTTAAAGCTGGTGATAAACTTCTCGGTATGGATTTAAGCCATGGTGGTCACTTAACACATGGTTCAAAACCCTCTTTTTCTGGTAAGAACTACTCTAGTTTTACTTATGGTGTTGAGCTTGACGGTCGTATTAACTACGATAGAGTTTTAGATATTGCTCAAATTGTTAAACCAAAAATCATCGTTTGTGGTGCTTCTGCTTACGCTCGTGAAATCGACTTTGCTAAGTTCCGTGAGATTGCTGATGCAGTTGGTGCTATCCTTTTTGCCGACATTGCACATATCGCTGGTTTAGTTGCAGCTGGTGAGCATCCTAGTCCATTCCCTCATGCACATGTAGTAACTACAACAACACATAAAACACTTGCAGGACCTCGCGGTGGAATGATTATGACAAATGATGAAGATATTGCAAAGAAAATAAACTCTGCAATCTTCCCTGCCCTTCAAGGTGGACCACTTGTTCATGTTATCGCTGCAAAAGCAGTAGGTTTTAAGTACAACTTATCTCCAGAGTGGAAAGAGTATGCGAAACAAGTTAAAGCAAATGCTAAAATACTTGGTGAAGTAATGGTTAAACGTGGTTATGATGTAGTTTCAGGTGGAACTGATAACCACTTAATCTTAGTATCTTTTGTAGGTACTGAGATTTCTGGTAAAGAAGCTGATGCAGCTCTTGGAAATGCAGGTATTACTATTAATAAGAATACTGTTCCTGGTGAGACTAGAAGCCCCTTTGTAACTTCAGGTATCCGTGTTGGTTCAGCAGCTCTAACAAGCCGTGGTATGAAAGAAAAAGAGTTTGAACTAATCGCAAATAAGATGGCTGATGTTTTAGATGATATCAATAACACTGAACTTCAAGCAACTATCAAAGCAGAGTTAAAAGAACTAGCTCAAAGTTTTGTAATATATAACCAACCTACTTATTAATAGTAATTTGAAACAAAACTAAAGGGATAACGATGACTTCTATGGATTTAAAACTTATTAAAATGGTTAGTGACCACTACTGGATTAAAAGAGATTCTGTCGTCGATAAACTCTCTTTTAAAGGTCGTACTTTTTATAACAAGTACGAAAAAATTAATTCCCCTTTAAGTCAATCTATAATTAACCAGCACCTTAAAGGTGATATTACAGTTGCACACTCACTTGTTAATAAGCATACAAAAGTTGAAAATATTGTAATAGATTATAATGGACGTGACCCTGAACGTTTTTACCATAAAGCACAACTTCTTCTTCGAGAAGAAGGTTACATCAATTTCACAGCATACAAGACTAAAACAGAGGGTCATCTTCATGTCTATATTCATAAGGGTCATACTACTTTAGCTGAAGCAATTCAACTCGGTAAAATGATAAGTATGAAGTTAGCAGCCAAACAACCAAAACAGTGGCGTATGTTTCCAAATGCTGATATGCCAGATGAGTATAATATTCTTACCGTACCGTATGATGTATATGCTAAGGAGCGTGGTGCTTCTTGGTCAAAGCACTTATAAAAGGAAAACAAATGAACGAAAAACACGAACTTAACGATATCATCTTAAATAAAGGTGGTGCTACTAACTCTAATAAAAAAATTATTTTAGCAGTGGCAACGCTAGGAGTGATTTTAATCATAGTAGTTATGCTAATGAACTCACTTAGTTCAAATGGTACTGACAATTTACCTCAAGCTATTCTACCTCCAGAGCCACAGAGTCTTGCTCAAAATCAGATAGAAGAGGAACCTCTTTTTGAAGAAGTTGAAATTATTCAAGAAGAGAGTAGTTCTGATGCTGACTTAGACTTAATAGCTCAAAAACTTAAAGAAGAAAGTTTTGAAGAAGAGACAATTATAGAAGAACCAGTTGTTGTTAAAAAGACTAGAACAGTTGTAAAAAAAGCTCCAAAACCTACTGTTAAAAAATATGTACCAGTTAAGAAAACAGTTCAAAAAGGTTTTTATTATATTCAAGTTGGAAGTTTTTCAAAATATGAACCAAACAAAAAGTTTTTAGGTTCTATCAAAAAACTGGGCTATAACTATAAATATCATAAAGTAAATGGAATGAATAAAGTACTTGTTGGTCCATTTAAAACTTCAAACGAAGCGAAAAAAGCAAGACGTACATTGCGTTCAAAAGTTGAACCTGGTGCGTTTTTAGTAAAACTATAAGTTCATAAGGTAAGCATTGATACACTCTAAACAATTTACACTCGACCAGTTAGCACCAATTGCTGTTTACTCAAAACTCAAAGAGATGTTTAAAGACGAGATAACTTATCTTTTTGAGTCTGCTGGTGGAAGTGAAGGAAACTACTCTATCATCTGTATTGGTGCACGTGAACGTCTTCAATATATAGATGATAAGACACTCTACACTGATGCTAATGGCAAACAACATATCAAACAAGAAAATCCTTTCACATTTTTAAAAAAGTACTATAAAGCAATAGATACAACTCCGTATAAAGAAGCTACAAAAAAACTCAAAGTTGGTTATGTAGATGGTTTTATTGGTTATATCGGTTACGATATGGTAAAAGTTTTTGAACCTAAACTTGGTTCTAGCATGGATAACCTTGTTGATGAACTCCAAACGCCAGACTTAGATTTAATTCTTCCAAAAATGCTTTTAATCTATGCACATAAAACACATAAAATCACTCTTGTCTCAACACTTAAAGAGTTTGAAGAAAAGTTCACTTCTATCCATGATGATTTAAAAGGTACATATACTTATAAACATCGTGTTCATAATGTAGGAGATGACAAAGGTAGTTTTGCTCATTCAAAAACTAAATTTTTTGAAATGATTGATAAATCAAAAGAGATGATAAAAAGTGGTGATGTATTTCAAATACTCATGACAAATCGTTTTACTAGAAATATCAAGGTTCATCCTTTTAGTTTTTATCGTATTCTTCGTGCAAAAAATCCATCTCCATATATGTTTCTAATGGAGTATGAAGACTTTAGTATCGTGGGTTCATCTCCTGAAGTAATGGTAAGACTCCAAGATGGAGAGTTACTTCTCCGTCCAATTGCTGGAACTCGTAAGCGTGGTGAGACTAAAGAGCAAGATAAAGAGTTAGAACTTGATCTATTATCTGATCCAAAAGAGTTAGCAGAACATCTGATGCTTATTGATTTAGGTCGTAATGATATCGGTCGAGTTGCAAAGACAGGGAGTGTTAAAGTAGAAGATATGATGCATATTGAGCACTACTCTCATGTTATGCATATTGTTACAGATGTGATAGCTGAGCTAGCAGATGACAAAGATATGTTTGACCTTTTCATGGCAACTTTTACAGCAGGTACAATGACAGGTGCACCAAAAATTCGTGCTATGGAACTTATAGCCGAATATGAAGGTCTTAAACGTGGTTTTTATAGTGGAAGTATCGGATACTTTGGATTTGATGGAAATATGGATAGTTCAATAACTATCCGTACAGCTATGGTAAAAGAAGACAGAGTTATTCTTCAAGCTGGAGCAGGAATAGTAGCAGACTCAGTAAAAGATTCAGAGTACCAAGAAGTTGAAAACAAACTTGGTGCACTTATTCACTCCCTTCATGATTTAGATCAGAAATAGTATGAAACTCTTCTCAATATTTGGAAACCCTGTTTCACACTCTCGTTCTCCTTTAATGCACAATAGTGTATTTAAATCTCTTAAATATAATGCTTGTTACACTAGAACTCTTCTTCAAGATGGCTCAAAACTAAAAGAGACTTTTTTTGCCTTGGGTCTTAATGGAGCGAATGTCACTGTACCACATAAAGAAGCGGCGTTTAATGCTTGTGATGAAGTAAGAGGCTTTGCTAAAACTGTAGGTGTGGTTAATACTCTGATAAATGAAAATGGTAAACTTATTGGCTATAACACTGATGCCGATGGTTTTATGTATGCTATCGAAGAGTTTTCCAATATCAAAGATATTTTAGTTATAGGTGCTGGTGGAACTGCAAAAGCACTATGTGCCAGATTTAAACAAGAGAATCTTAATGTTACTGTTTTAAATAGAAGTGAGTCACGACTCTCTTTTTTTAAAGAGTTAGGATGTTCTACATATATATGGGAAAATTTTAAGCTTAAAAAGTATGATTTAGTTGTTAATACGACTAGTGCAGGTCTTAAAGATGAAGAGCTCCCTGCTCCTAAAGAGATGATAGAGAGTATACTTCAAAACACAAACTATGTAGCTGATGCTATATATGGAAAGCTTACTCCATTTTTAAAACTAGCAAAAGAGAAAAAGATCACATACAAAAATGGTGCAGATATGCTACTAGGACAAGGTGTCTTAGCTAATGCCCTATTTGTAAATAATGAATTAAATAAAGAAGATATTAAAAAGTACATGGCAACAAGCTTTTTAATCTAATCAGATTAAACTTTTACTCTATCTTCTAATGCTCTAGTGAGTGAAAGAAGATCTATATTTTCCAGACTAACACCAGTTGGAACTCCCTGTGCAATTTTTGAGAAGTTAATATTATAAGAACTTAGTTTATCTTCTATATATAAAATAACAGCATCATTTGAGATTGATGGAGTGAGAGCAAAGAGTAATTCGCTTACACCATTTTTCACAAGATCTTCAAGTTTAGAGATACTTAACTCTTCTAACGACTCTAGTACAAAATACTTTCCATCAAAAAGACCATTTTCTTCAAGTAGTAAAATATCTTTAGCATTTTCAACCATACATAAAACAGTTGAGTCTCTTCCATCATCAGTACAGATATAACAGAGTTCGTCTTCACTCATTCCACCACAATCACTACACTTCTTTAAACTTCTTAGTGCATCTTCAATGGCATGGGATACCCTCATGCCAACAAAAGTATCATTCATTATCATATGATAAGCAAGTCTTGTTGCTGATTTTTTACCAACTGTTGGCAACTCTTGAAGTGAATCAACAAGTCTATTAAATTTCTCTAGTGAACGGTTCATTTAACTCTCTTTATCATTTTTAGGCAGTAATATCCATAACTTAAGTACAGAGTTTAAATGACCAGCAGTATCAAGTGCCTCATCCCCTGCTCCTAAAAATAAGTCTGCACGAATAGCACCTTTAATAGCACCACCTGTATCTTGTGCAAAAACAACTCTGCTAATATTTTCATCATTTACATTAGCATTAAGATAAACCATACTGCCTAATGGAATATACTTTCTATCTACTGCAATCGAGCGCTTAGGTGTAAGCTCTAAGCCTAATGCCCCTGTAGCACCTTGACTTCTCTGTTTAAAGTATACAAGAGACTTATTATAGTTTAGTACTTCATCAACTCTTTTTGGATTATTTTCTAACCAATTCTTTATACTTTGAAGAGAGACTTCTTTTAATTTTAAAGCACCAATTTTTACTAGGTAACGCCCAATAGCTCTATATCTATGTCCATTTTGATTATCATAACCTACAAACATTGTACTATTGTCATCAAGTTGAACTCTTCCTGAGCCTTGAATCTCTAAAAAAAACTTATCTACTTTAGAATCACAATAGCAGATAACGTTAGCATTTACACCTTTTCTTTTACTCTGTGCACGAGTGTCATAAGGGACAATCTTATTTCCTTCTAATCTTCCACGGAGTCTATAACGTTTTAGTTTTGGATATATTGAACTTAAATCAACTATTATAAGGTCATTTGGTGTTTCATATATTGGATATTTATATTTTTTTGTTTCATTAAGTGAAGCATATAACTGAGCTTCGTAGTAACCTGTTAGTAAACCCTCTTTTTTTGTTTTTTGCGTACTGATAACAAAAGGTGTAAAAGATGTTATTAAAAACTCTTTTGCATCTTTTATGTTTTCAAGCTTATTACATAAATTTCCATATATTTTTTTAGCTTTTGAAGTACGGCAGTTATTAGAAAACTGACTTAATACTTCATCATAGTTTTCATTAGTAAAGTTAGGTAGTTTATCAAAACTACTTTTTAAAAGATATGTCTCTGGAAGTTTTTTTGAGATAATTTTTGCTTCTTCTAAAGGCTTTTTAGCCTCCTTTGAACAACTAATAAAAAAGGCTACAACCAATAAAAGGGTAAGGATATATTTCATAAAGCGATTATACCATTATAATATTTATTTTTTATGGGTATAATCACGAAAATATTTTTATTACTTATAGGGAAAAAATTGGAAGAATTAAGCTATTACGAAATTTTAGAAGTTACACAAACTGCAGATAAGTCAACTATTAAAAAAGCCTATAGAGCAATGGCTAAAAAGTTTCATCCTGATAAAAATCCAGGTGATGAAGAAGCTGAACACAAGTTCAAACTTTGTAATGAAGCATATCAATGTTTAAGTGATGCAAAACAAAAAAGTATTTATGATAGATACGGTAAAGAAGGTCTCCAAGGAATGGGTGGCGGTTCTCGTCGTTCTTCTGGTGGTTTTGATGATTTAGGTTCTATGTTTGAAGACATGTTTAGTGGTTTTGGTGGAGGTGGTTCAAGACGTCGCCAAAATCCAGCCGATATGGATAAATATCCTTTAGATATGAATGTTGAAATGCGAATTAGTTTTAATGAAGCTATCTTTGGATGTGAAAAAGAAGTTATATTTAAGTATAAAAAATCTTGTAAAGATTGTAAAGGTACTGGTGCTAAAGGTGGAAAGCTTTCTACTTGTAAACAGTGTGGAGGGCAAGGTCAAGTTGCAGTGCAACAAGGCTTTATGACATTTGCACAGACTTGTCCTGTTTGTCAAGGTTCAGGTAGTTCCGCAGCTACTCCTTGTAAATCTTGTAAAGGTAGTGGTTATGATGAAGTCAAAGAGACTCTAAGCATTAAAATACCTGCAGGTATAGATACTGGAAACCGTTTGAGAGTTTCAGGAAAAGGTAATATTGGTAAACGTGGAAACCGTGGAGACCTATATGTAACTTTTGAAGTCGAGCAAGACAAACATTTTATTAGAGATGATAATGATGTCTACATAGAAATTCCTGTCTTTTTTACTCAAGCTATTACTGGTGCGACACTTACTATTCCATCACTAACAGGTGAATTAGAGTTGAAACTTCAAGTAGGAACAAGAGATAAGCAACGTTTTACATTTAGAAATGAAGGTATTGAAGATGTTCATGGTCACGGAAAAGGTAACTTAATCGCAATCATAAATATTCAGTATCCTAACAAGCTCAACGATGAACAGTCTGAACTTATATCTAAACTTCAAGACTCTTTTGGCATAGAATCAAAACCACACGAGGGTGTTCTTAACTCCGCGATTGATAAAATGAAGGGTTGGTTTAAATAAATCACTATGAATAAAACACATCTTAAAAGCAGACTCTCATCGCTAGCTCTTTCTATGTTTAGAAAAGATTTTTTTGGTATTTATCACGGAAGTATTTCCGCAAAAACACAATCAAATCGCTTTTTAATCAATACAAAAGAGGCTATTTTTGATGCTTTAGATGATGTGAGTCTTATTGAACTCTATTTTCAAAAAGATTATAGATGGAATCAAGCTAGTATTGATGCAAAAATCCACTATAGTATTTACTCACAAATTAGTGAAGCAAAATTTATCTGTTTTTCTATGCCTCAATTTACGACTGCTTATTCACTCCAACATAACATCATTATTCCTAAAGACTATTTTGGTCATAAAGAGATTGGAAGTGTAACAATTATTGATCCTAAACAGTTTGATGACTGGTATGATAGAGCAGATAGTGAGATAGCATACTACCTCCAAAGCCAAAAGACTAACATAATGGTCATACGTGGTTATGGTGTTTATGCATATAGTCGTGATATACACGAAATGGCTAAAAAACTCGCTATTTTAGAAAAGAGTTGTCGTCTACTCATGTTAGATAACTCACAAACAAATTTCGACATAGATTAAGACTTTTTCACCCCTCTTTTCACTCCCTTTTATCAAGGTTTAATCCTAATTTACCTATTATTACATACAATATCAAGAAGTAAGGTTTTTTATAGATGATTACATGGATGCAGAGACACAAAAAATGGCTAATTATTACTATTTGGATTTCAACAATCGCTTTTGTTGGAGCAGGTTTTGTTGGTTGGGGACAGTATAGTTATGGGGACAAGGCTGGGGCAGTAGCTAAAGTTGGTGAAATAGAGATTACACAAGGGGAACTTCAAAAAAGTTATTCTCGTCTTTATGCACAGTACAACCAGATGTTTAAAGGGAATTTTGATGAAGAGAAGGCAAAACAGTTTGGTCTTCAAGGTCAGGCTCTTGAACAGTTAAAGCAACAAGCTTTACTTTTAAACCTTGCGGCATCTTATGATTTAGAAGTGAGTGACAAAGAATTAGTCAAAGCACTTAAAACTCAAAAATACTTTTACAAAGATGGTCTTTTTGATAAAGAAACTTACAAGAGTGTACTTTCACAAAGTAGACTTACTACAAAAGAGTATGAGGCTGGTCTAAGAAAAGATTTACTAATTCAAAAAACATTCAAACTACTTCCAGTAGAAGTAAGTGAAAATGAAACTAATATTTTAAATACAATTGCAAATATCGCTGATAAAATAAACTATAAGGTTTTATCAATCGAAGATATTAAAGTTGATACTTCAGATGCTATGCTAAAGCCTTATTGGGAAAGTAAATCTCATAACTATATGACTGAAGTCTCGTATGATGTTAAGTACATTACTCAAGAAAAAGTAAATGCTACTTATGATGATGCAAAACTATCTGTTTACTATAGCGAGAACAAGACTCACTTCAAAGATAGTGATGGGAAAATTATTCCTCTTAAGTCTGCAAAAGTAGCTATAACACAAGAACTCAATGAGAAAGCGACAAAAGATAAAGCTCTTAGAACTTATATTTCTTACAAAAAAGGTAAGCTTGGGGACGATGTACATTTTCAAACAGCAACTATCTCTGTAAGCAAAAATCCTTTCTCAGTAGTAGCACTTGAAAAGATTACAGCACTTTCAGTAACTGCTCCATATATGAAGCCTATTTTAGTTAACGGTGTATATCATACATTTGAGTTAGTAAAAAAGAACCTTGCACAAACAAAATCTTTTGAAGATGCTAAAGATGAAGTTCTAATCGCATATACTCAAGAGAACAAAAAGTCACAACTTCAAGAGTTAGCAAATAATTCTGTAGAGACTTTTTCTGGTAAGAACACAGGATTTATTACAGCAAACGATGCTGATAAGATTACAGACCTTCCAAGTGTTCAAGCAACCGAATTTTTACAAAAGTTATTTACTAGCAGTAAAAAACGTTCTTATGTTGTTTTAAATAGTGGAAAAATTGTTCTTTTCTATATTTTGGAACAAAAACTGCTTACTAACAAACAGAATGATTTAATTAATTCAATGACAAAAATGAAAAGTAGTATCTTCAATGATGCTCTAATGAAAACATTAGAGATGAAGTATCCAACAGAGACATTTATCCAAGGACTCTAAATTGAGTAGAACTGTTTTAGCTATCGATATTGGCTCTACAAAGATATGTGCTGTTATTGCACAGATTGATAACAATGACAACATTGCTATCACTGGTGCAGGAACAACCAAAGCACAGGGTCTTAAACGTGGAAGTATTACTAACATAGAGTTAGCATCACGTAGTATTAAAACTGCTGTTGAAGATGCTAAGCGTGTTGCAGGAGTAGATGTAAAATCTGCTATTGTTTCAATGAGTGGAGCTTATACTAAAAGTCTTAATTCAAATGGTATTGTAAATATTCAAGGTAAAGAGATTAGTTTTAAAGAGATTGAACGTGTTATGCACACTTCACTTTATAATGCTAATATTCCCAACGAGTATGAAGTTCTACATGCCCTTCCATTCAATTTTAAAGTTGATGATCAAGACTTTATTGAAGATCCTCTAGGAATGAATGCTTCAAGATTAGAAGTTGAAACACATATTATAACTACACAGAAATCAAATCTTAACAATCTTAAAAAAGCTGTTCAAAGAGCAGGTGTCGAAGTTGAAAATATAGTTCTCAACTCTTATGCTTCTTCCATTGCAACTCTTAATGAAGATGAGAAAGAGCTTGGTGTAGCAGTCATTGACATGGGTGGAAATACAAGTAATATTGCTATTCACTCAGGAAATTCAATCAAATACAATGAGTTTTTAGGTGTAGGTTCAAATCATGTTACAAGTGATCTTTCTATGGCACTTCACACACCACTAAATGTAGCTGACAGTGTAAAATTGACATATGGTTCTTTAACAGATCAGAGTAATGACCTTATAGAAATTCCTGTTATTGGTGATGTTGATAATACTCATGAGGTGTCTTTAGATGTAGTGCATAATGTTATATATGCCCGTGTTGAAGAGACTCTAATGATTTTAGCTCAGTTCGTCGAGAATAGTGGACTAAAAGATCAAATTGGTGCAGGTATAGTACTGACTGGTGGTTTTTCAAAAATGGAAGGTATCCGTGACTTAGCTGTAGCTACTTTTGGATCTATGCCTGTTCGTCTTGCTCGTCCTATTGAAACAGATGGTCTTTTTGATGAACTCCGAGGGGCTGAATTTTCAAGTGCCATTGGACTTATTATGTATTCAGCTTATGCTTATACAGCATACGAAATAGATGCAAATAAAAGAGTCCGTCACATGAATGAGACACCTACTTCTCATACTAGTGTTGATCTCTCTTCAAGTAGTGAATTACCTACAATTCCTTCAGAAGAAGAAGCTAAACCAACAATGATTAAGTTAGATGATAAAAGAGAAAAAAAGAGTGATGAAGCTAGTGGTGTTAGTAAGTTTTGGAACTGGGCGACCCAGTTATTTTAAAGGAGTAAAATTATGGAACCATTTGTAGTTGAAGAATCGAGTAACCTTAACGGTGCGAGAATTATAGCTGTTGGTGTTGGTGGCGGTGGTGGAAACATGATCGGGCACATGCTAAAAGAGGGTGTTACTGGTATTGAGATGATGCTTGTAAATACTGATGCTCAAGTTTTAAGTGAAAACTCAGCAGCATCAAAAATTCAGATAGGTGCTAAACTTACTAAGGGTCTTGGTGCAGGGATGAAACCAAATATTGGTAAAGATTCTGCATTAGAAAACTATGATGAAATTCGTGCCGCACTTGAAGGTGCTGACATAGTATTCATTTCTGCTGGACTTGGTGGAGGAACAGGAACTGGTGCTGCACCAGTTGTTGCTCAAATCGCTAAAGAAGTTGGAGCATTAACCATATCTATAGTTACAAAACCTTTTATGTTTGAAGGTCGTAAACGTCTTAAACTTGCAGAAGCTGGTTTAGAAGAACTTAAACGCGAAAGTGATTCTATAGTTGTTATACCAAACGATAGACTACTTTCAATTATCGACAGAAAACTAGGTATGAAAGAGAGTTTCAAAATAGTTGATAGTGTTTTAGCTCAAGCTGTTAGTGGAACATCAGGTGTTATTCTTTCAAGTGGAGATAATGATATCAACCTTGACTTCGCCGATTTACAAACTGTAATGAGTCATAAAGGTATGGCACTAATGGGTGTTGGTCAACATGAAGGTGATAATGCAGCTTACGAAGCTATCAAAGCAGCTATCGAATCTCCACTCCTTGACAATATGTCTATCAATGGAGCTATGGGTGTTTTAGTTCACTTTAATATGCATCCTGACTTTCCTATGATGGAACTAGCAGAAGCTATGGAAGTAGTTCATGAGAGTGCTCATGAAGAAGCTGAAGTGATTTGGGGAACATCAACTGATGAGTCTTTAGCAGAAAACTATGTGAAGATTACTATTGTTGCAACAGGTTTCGAAAAAGACCTCTCTAATAATCCTGAATTTGTTAGTGAAACGCCAGTCGCTCCACCTCGTGCAAAAGTTCGTCCACGTTTAGTTGTTGGTGGTGATTTAGATGCAGATTACTTAGATATTCCAGCATATATGAGACAACAACAAGACTAATCGTGTCTAACGATACTCCTTACGAAAAACTTATGAAGGCCAAAACACTCCTTGGTCTTCGTCAAACTTCTTCTTTAAAAGAAATCAAAAATAGTTATAAAAATCTTATGAAAAAATGGCATCCAGATAAACATTCACAGGATCCAGATAAAGCTACAAAAATGAGTATGCAAATAAATGATGCTTACGAGACTGTTTTAGCTTACTGTAATGCTTTTGAGTATCCATTTGATGAAGAGCATATAAAAAATGCCACATATACTCCATCAGAGTGGTGGCACGATAAGTTTGGTGGTCGTTAAAGCCAAACTCCATTCCGAATGAAAAAGAGTATAGGATAGAGTGTAACAACTATTATGTACATTAGATTAAAAAACATTGACACTCGATAGTGTCTAGAAATTTCCTTTTTACTAAATTCCACAAATCCTACAACTAAACCATTAAATGTTCCTATAAATAGAACACCATATAAAAAATATCCTATATAGCTATACTCTTGTTGTAAAAAACAGAAAGGACAGTGATGTGTAGGAAGTTCATAAATATATGTTCCAAAAAATGCAACTAAACTTAGTAGTGAAATAAAAATAAAAAGAAGATTTAAGAGACTAAATATATAACGCATTCTAAAGATAGCACTAAGAACTAAAAGTGAAAAGTTCATGTAAAAGAGAGATAAAAGAATACGAGGAGAAAGAGAGAGTGCTTTTGAAAGGTAAGTATTATCGTTGGTAGAAAAAATAGTGCCACAACAATCTACGACATCTTTTACATCTATAGAACTAAACATAATGTACTCTAAAACTATTTCTAAAACTAAAAGAGTAAATAGAGCGATAAATATGGTGAACTTCTGCTTTAAATATCTCTGTTGTTCATCTTGCATATCTAACTTATCAAGAACTATCCAGTAGGCAAATAAGTAAAGGTTTATAAGTTTTAAAAATAGAAGTACAGTGGCATATTCATTTGAGTTTACTACCCCTGCTCCACACATTGCTCCAGGTAATATAAAGGAGAGTTTATCGAGAGTAAAAATGAAAAATAGGAATAGTGGCAGTTTGATATAAAACATATACTTTATAATCGTACTGCCTAAGTAACTTTTCATCTGTAAAGAGTACTGCAGTTTAGTTGTCGCTTCGAAATTCCAACTTTTAAGTATCTGCAGACTTAAGATAAACGCAATAATAGCAAAAAATAAGAAGAGTAAGTCAAGTATGTAAATAGTAAGAATTTCAGGTGTTAAAGTCATGAAATAATCTGTCCATTCTTCACTTGAATAACTTTATCTACAAAATCTAGTTCAAAAAACAGCGGGTCATGAGTAGCTAATATAATGGTTCTTTTTTGAGACTTTAGCTCTTTGAGTATATCTATAAACTCTAACGAAAGTTTTTCATCTAAATTAGCTGTTGGTTCGTCTGCTAGTATAATCTTAGGGCTATTGATATTTGCACGAGCGATGGCAGTTCTTTGCTGTTCCCCTCCTGAGAGATTTTTAACAAGTGTATCTTTTTTATCCTCGATATCAAATAGTTTTAGAACATTCTCGAGCCGTGATTTAAGTTCAACTTTTGTGAGATTTAAAGGTACTAGTGGAAGTAAAATATTTTCAGCTACACTTAGAGTATTTATGAGATTATATTTCTGAAATACAAAACCAATATTTTCTTGTCTAAAACTACTTACAAAATGATCTGCTATTTTAGATATTTTCTTCTCATTAACCAAAACTTCTCCTGTAGTTGGTTTGATAAGACCAGCTATAAGAGAGAGAATAGTACTTTTACCACTACCACTCACCCCTTTTAGAACTATAAGCTCACCCTCTTTAAACTCAATGTTTACAGCATCAAGTGCTACTACATTTTTATCATATATTTTAGAAGTATTAATAAGCTTTATCATCTCATAACCTCGTCTGCTTCAAGAGTTGCAACTCTCCATGAAGGAATAACTGTTGCAGCGATATAGATAGGTACACTCAAGAAAAAAAGTAGTGCTAAAGTCTCAAAATCAATGTTAAATACAATCCTAAAATCCTTCAGCAAGTCATAGTTATTTAAAAAAATACCTTTTAGATACGGTGCATTGAAATAATATACATATATAAATGCAAGAACTATCCCAAGTATATAAGAGACTAGAGAAATCATAGCCCCCTCATAGAACCTGGTGTTTAGAACATCCCCTACTCTCCACCCTAATGCTTTAAGTATTCCTATTTCTCTTCTTTGTTCACTATTTAGCCCACTTACTTTATCATAAATGATTATAAAAAAAGTAAAAAATGTAATGATAAATATAGTTAAGAAAAAACCACTACGAAGATTGTAAATATTTTCATACATAACTCGTAAGTCATCTTTTACACTTACTCTTGCACTTGGAAATAGTATCTTTAGCTTTGCAGCAATAAATGCCACTTCAATTTTATTTGCTACACTAACACTAAGGTCAGTTACTTCATGGTCATCATATTCAAAAATTTCTTTTGCTGAATCATTATTCATAATAATAAGTGCAGAGTTTTCTAAAAAGTTTGACCTCTCTAAGGTCTTTTGTATTGTTAGTCTTTTAATACTTCCGTCTGCTTTTATAAAGTTAAAATACTCAGTATAGTAACTCTTTTGTAAACTTTTTTTAACTTCTTTAGAAACTAACATTGAGTCTTTAGCAATATTTGAACTGGCGTTTAATAAGGGATTTGAATATGTCTCAAACTCATCCCTTCCTAAAATCAAAAACTTTTCATCTCCATTTAAAAAATAGTAGTGACCCCATACCCTTGCTACAGCACTACTTACACCCTTTATAGAGAGTACTTTATAAACTTCATCTTCATTTATCGTTGTATCTCTAAGTGCTTTTTGATTAGTTATAACTATGTCTGGATAGCTGTTTATAATAGTATTGTATTCACTTTTCATTGCATTTGAGATAAAAAGAGTAGAGGCAAGAAGTGCAACTAAAAGAGTCATTACTATCACGATAAAAAGGTTTTTATACTTATGACGAAGGATATACTTGTAGGAGTATTCTAAGAGGTAAAAGTTTATCTTATCTGCCAAGACTTCTAACCATATTCTCTGTTATTTCGTCAAAAGTATAAACTTTATCACCCTTGTGTTCTAAAGAAAAAGTAGTAGCACTTTTCTTGTCAACAAAAGGGATAAGTTCATGTCCCATAGGACCATACACATCAGAACCAATAACAAAGTAAGCCTCTCTAGCATTTAGCGTATGAAGTGTGTAATAGTCTTGTACTAAGATATCAGTAATACCCTTTTTATTATTAAAGTAAAACTTGAACATACACTTCATTCCATCAAAGTTATATGCCTCTCCATTTGGATATTTAATACGTGAAACCCATGTAGGATAGTGATGCATGTACATTCCACATACTTGACACTTATCTTTTTTACTAACTAGTAATTTCTCGTGAACTTCACTATCACCAAGTTTTACATCCCAGATATATAAAGAGAGGCTCTCTTCATATTTTTTACTTAAGGTACCACATAGTGAGTCTTTAATAGCTAACGAGAGTGCTTCATATGTCTTAAAGCCTGTAACATCTATATTATTACATTTAGCTTTGTAAATTTTTTCACCCATAGGATAAATCTTTTTATCTTTTATATCTTGAGAAATTTGAGGGTATGAAAAAAGTGAAACACTTAAGAGAGAAGAGAGAAAAAATAGTTTGAAAATTTTGTAGTAAAACATCTACTAGACCTTTGTATTTAGTAAGTAGATTTTACCTTTATAAGTGTTAAAAAAGTGTTAAGCAGTTTTTAGAATCATCAATCTTCTAACAAATAAAACAATTAATGCTACTGCTAAAATCTTAAAGTCAATCTCACTTGCAATATGAATGTTAGCAAAGGTATCACTCTGTGTAGCTTCTATACCCATTGCCTGCATTTCAAGGATTTTTGGTGCATAAATAGCACTAAACATTAATGATGAGAAGAGTACGGTAACTGCTGCTCCAAAAGAAATAGCATCACGTTCTCCCATTTTATATTGAATAGTTTCATAAAGAACTACATAGACTGCTAAAAAGTAAATCCAGTATGAAAATCTATGGAATATTTCACCCATAATTATTCCAGCATTATAGTTATCTATAATCATTTCTGAAAGAATTTTATCTGTATGAAAAACTACAGGAGCGACAATAGCACCAAGGACGAGAACTCCACCAAAAGATGCGGATAATATAATAAAGTATGTAAAATCTATGTAAATATTTCTTTTCAAATCTATGCCTTTAGTGTAAAGCCTCTGTCAAAATCACTATAATCTTTGTAGAACTCTAAACTGTTAAAATTACTGTTAGTTAAATAGTTTTGTATCTTATCCTTTTGGTCATAACCCATCTCACAGCTAAAAAATCTAATCTCTCTACTTAAGACTTCATCAAGGAGTTTTTGAATAATTTCATCGCCTATTATTCCCCCGTACAAAGCATTTTGTGGTTCAAATGACAGATTGGATTCTAACTCTATTCCATCTTCTATATAGGGAGGATTTGATACTAAATAATCTATCTTTTCACTCACAGGTTCAAGAAGTGAACCAAGACGAAGTTCAATCCTCTCAGAGAGTTCAAATTTAGCGATATTTACCTTAGCGATATCAAGAGCATCTTGCGAGATATCTACTGCAATAAACCTAGCGTTTAAAAAATATCTCGCTAATATTATAGAGATAATTCCACTTCCTATTCCTACTTCTACAAAAGTTATGTCTGCATCTTTATTGGGATAATTTTTAATCACTTCATCTATAAGAAGTTCCGTTTCAGGACGAGGGATTAAAGAACCCTCTTTAATGAAAAATTCTTGCGAGTAAAAACTTACACTCTGTGTTATGTACTCAAACGGCTCATTTTTAGCACGTCTATCTGCCCAGATAAAAAGTTTATCAAGATTCTCAAGTTCTGTTTTTTGATTTGTTATGAGCCAAAGTTCATCTTTTTTCAAATAAGACATAAGAAGAAGTTGAGCTTCACGAGAAGCTCTTGGTATCTGAGGAGTTAATATTTGAGTTAGTTCACTTAGTAACTCTTTAACTAAATATTTGCTTCGCATTTGCCCTCTAAAGCACTACTTTGAGTATCATCAATATCTACACCGAGCTCTTTTAAACGCTCAATGACAGGAGGATGTGTATAGTGAAAAAAAATATACAATGGATGAGAAAGTGGAAAAGACTTGTTCTCTGTCACTAACTTACGAAGTGCATTTGCAAGTTCTATTGCTCCTGATGGACCACCAAGTTCACTACCCATTCTATCTGCTTCATACTCATTATGCCGAGACACTATTCCCATAATAGGCATCATTACAAAACCTAAAACTGGCATAAATAGCATAAGTAAAATCATCATTATGTAAGGTTCATTACTAAGTCCCATTGCTAAGTAAAGTCCTTCTGGTAGATTTCCAAAGATTCCAAACATAGCAAAAAGCATTGCGCCAACTAGTCCTATGTTTTTATAGATATCACCATGTGCAAAGTGTCCGAGTTCATGTCCTAAAACAGCTAAGAGTTCTTTTGTAGTAAGCTTTTCTATGAGGGTATCAAAAAGAACAACACGTTTTGCTTTTCCAAAACCACCAAAGTAGGCATTTAGTCTTGCATCGCGTTTACTTGCATCACTCACAAAAACACCAGAACTGACAAAACCTGTTTTATCCATTAACTCTTTTATCTTTTCATCTAAATCTTCATCACTTAGAGGTGTTAACTTATCAAAGAAAGTAGCTCTAAACGCTGGGTATAACATATTTATAAGGATAACAACTGAAAATATAAATACGAAACTCCATAACCACCATAGAGCAAAGTTCACTATTATCGTATAGATACCCCATACAACAAGTGAACCAAAAACAAGTGTCATAACAAATGAAATAAGTGTATCTTTTATCCAAAGTCCTACACTAGACTTGTTAAATCCATACTCTTTATCTAAAACAAACTTTTCGTAATAACCAAAAGGAAGAGTAAGAATAGAGTTAATAACAACAAAACCCATAACAATAGCAATATTAAGAACTATTTGATTTTCAAAAAATATATTTTCTTGAAGTGCTTTGACACCAAAACCCATCCATGCAATGAAAAAAAGATAATCAACAAATGAACTTACAAGTGAAAGCTTCTCTTTAGCTGCACCATAGTTTCCTGCTTTTAAAAAATCTTCTTGTTCTAAAAGCACTGCTGGCTTGTGCTTTGCTTGGTTTATAAAACCGATTTGCATTACACTTGTATATATTGAGATGAGAACATAAAATGTATATATTCCTACGATTGTCATTAACATATTTTCATGCCTTTATGTATTAAAATTAATTATGTAATTCTAGCGTTATTTATTTAATTCTTACATTTTTAATAGGATCTTGTATCTCTATCTTATCATCCACATCTGAAAATTTCTGACTAACTACTGCATAGACTGTACCAACAAGTAAACTCACTACAATTACAAGCCATATAGTTCTTTTTTTAGAACCTTTAAGAGTATCATAATCTTCTATAGATTCTAACGTTGGTTCATTATTTGGATTATTCATAAGGTACACCTTTAATATTTATTTGTTTGTATTATATTGAATATATATGAGAGTAATATCTCTCTCAACTATTAATATAATGATTTAAATAATGCCAAAGAATAGATATTTAGTGATATAATAGAATAGATACATATAAGGTTAACTATGAATAAAATTTTAATAATAGCATCACTACTTATCTCTTCACTTTTCGCTGTAGATGGTTATGAGGTTTATAAAAACAACTGTAAAGTTTGTCATGTTGAGATGATGACACATGAGTATGCACTTGCACACTTTAATGAACTTATAGCACCACCTATGGTTGAAGTATCTGCACGTTTAAAAGAAAACATCAAAACTACAGATGAAGAAGAGGATGTAGATCGTTACCTCTTTATCCTTTTTGTAAAAGATTACATAGTAAATCCTAACTTGGATAATAGCATGTGTAACAGCGGAGCTATCCAAAAATTTGGAACAATGCCATCACTCAAGGGTAAACTTATAGAAGATGAAAAACAAGCAGTAGCTGAGTGGCTTTATGATAGATACGAGAACCTAAAGTTTTAAAGGTTATTCACCCCAATGAAATATAAAAAATTAAGAACTCAAATTCTTCTAATAGTCAGTATTATTAGTATTATAGTTATAGCTTCACTTAGTATGTATAACTATAAACTAAGAGAAAATATTCTATACGAAGTCTCAATTGAGAAATTTTTTATCCTTTCAAAAACTATTCGTAATTTCAAAAAAAATCAGCTTAATCTCTATACCGTTAGATTTGAAGAACTTGTTCAAAACAGACTTTTCATACAAGCTATGCAAATATTAGATGTCAAAAAGATAAAAGAAGCTTTAGTATCACCAAACTACTACTATGCCAAAGGTAGTGATGCCTTTAAACACATTCATATTTATGATAAAAAAGGTCAGCTACTCTTTAACTATGGTGAACCCTTAGAAATGAGTAACGATGTAGTTAAACAAGTCATATTAACAAATAAACAAGAAGCAGGTTATGTAACTTATAATAACAATACAGAAAGTTTTTTTGCTCTTGTTTTTCCTATTAAAACTCAAAATGAAACTATTGGATTTGTTGAGTTCGAAATTAAATCAGACCATCTTCTAAAACTTGCAAGTAAGGCTGGTAGATATAAATATGCTGTTTATCTAAATGAAAATAAAAACAATAAAACTCTTGGTAAAAAAATAGCTTCCAACTCTAAAATATTTGATAAGATCGACTTTACACAGGAGTATATATACCGAGTTGCTAACAAAAATATCACTGTTGATTACAAAGATAAGCATTATTTACTGCATCAGTATGATGTAGAAACCTACTTTCAAAAAGATTTATTACAAGTGTTACTACTAAGTGATACGACAAAGTACATAGATGAAAATGATAATGCTGTTATAGTGGCTGCTGAAACTACAGTAATGGGTCTCTTAATTATATTAATTTTCATTTACTTTATACTTACAAAATTAATTAACAGACTTATTTATGATGAAGAACAGTTACTTCTCAATGCTAATAAGATGAAAGTTATCATGGATAGTAGTGATAACCTTATAGCCCTTCTGGAGAACAACAAAATTGTTCTTGCAAATTCTACATTACTCTCGTATGCAGACTTTCAAGATTTAGACTCACTTGTACATACTCATAACAACATCAGTTTTCTTTTTTCGCAAGATGAAGGAACATTTGTACCTCAAAAAGATACAACTAATTTAGACTGGACAGAAGAAATTTTACAACTAAATGAAGAGGATAGAGTTGTTTCAATCTATCATAAAAGATTTGGTATGAACTACTTTAATGTAAAAATTTCAACTCCACAACAAAATATCGCTTCTAAAATAATTATATTTTCAAATATTACATCACTCTATAAAAAATCTCTTAAAGATGAATATATGGCAACTCATGATAACCTCACAAATGTTTACAATCGCCAGTTTTTCAATCAAACACTATCCCATAGCATTTATGAAGCTAGCAAAAATGAAGCCTTATACTCACTCCTAATGTTTGATTTAGACTTCTTCAAAAAAGTAAATGATACTTATGGCCACCAAGTTGGTGATGATGTTTTAATCAAGTTTACACAAGTTATTTCAGAAAATATCAGAGATAATGATATCTTTGCTAGATGGGGAGGAGAAGAGTTCGTTCTACTGCTAAACAGAGTTGATGTGACCACTGCTATTAAAGTTGCAGAAAATTTAAGAGAAAGAATAGCACATACTGATTTTGCCCAAGCAGGCTTTATTACTTGTAGTATAGGGTTGAGTGAATACCTAAGTGATGACACTCCTGAGTCTTGGCTCTCTCGTGCAGATATGGCACTCTATAAAGCAAAAGAGAATGGTCGAGATAGAGTAGAATCAGCTTAGTCTACTCTAAAATGTAATCAACTACTTTTGAACCTTCTACTACTGTTTTTATAAACTCTACTACTTTTAAATGTTCACTATGAACTGCATAAGAATTTAAGTTCTCTTTAGTGGCAAATTTTGAATACAAAGAGAGATCAAATGCACGCTCTGCTGTGTCAAAATTTACCCCTACTTCTAAAGATATAAGTTCATCAATCTTAGCTACTAAAGCATTTAACAACTCTTTAGTTTTTAAAATATTTTCTTTTTTATTCTCTTCTTTAAATTTAAACATTACAATATGTACTATCATTATTTTGCCTTCTTAATTTTTTGAAATTTTAGCATAATCCTAAGATAATAAGCCTTTCCAGAAATACTCAGCAATAATAACGATGAAAAAAATTCCAACAAAATTTAAAATAACCCCATAACGAATCATATCTTTTACATGAACAGCACCACTACTCATAGCAATGGCGTTTGGAGCAGTCGCAATAGGCAACATAAAAGCATACGAAGCACAAACTGTAGCTACCATCATAAAAAGAGTCGTATTTATACCAGACTGCTCACTAATGGCATATATTACTGGAAGCATGATAGATATAAGTGCCGTGTTAGAAGTTATTTCTGTAGTAAAGGTGATGAGTGAAGCGACAACTACGAGTAAGATAATAGGTGGAAAATGTGTTATTACTAAAAGATAAGAAGCTACAGAGTCTGCTAATCCTGTCACAGAAAATGCTTTAGCGATGGAAAAACCAGCACCAAATAAAAACATAATTTTATAAGGGACTCTTTTAGAATCATCATCCCATTCTAAAATCCGTAAGTATGGTAGAAATAGTGTAAGCCCTGCACCAAGTAGAATAATTGGCTCACTCATTCCCAGACCATTCCAATAGGGTTTAATAGGTGCATTCACAAAAAGTAGAAATACTAAACCACCAAGGACACTTAGAACTTTTTTTTGCTCACTATCAAGTATATGTTTTTTATTCTCTCTTTGTATCTCTTCACTTCCAACACCTAGACTTAGTAAGAAACCGACAACTAAAAGCATCACAAACGCCAAAGGTGAAACCATACCTACCCATTTAAAAAAGCTGAGTGTCTCCAATCCTTTATCATTCATAATTCCATAAAGAATGAGGTTTGGAGGTGTTCCTATTGGTGTTATTATCCCACCTACATTTGCTCCATAAGCGATAGCTAAAGCAAAACGCATCTTAAGCTTTACATTTTCACTTAAAAATAATGCTATAGAGATCAGAAGAAGAGTTGTAGTTGTATTTGACAAAATTGAGCTTAATAGTCCTGATGTTAGGACGAGAGAAAAGATGATTCCCCTTGGTGTACTTGGGAAAAATGCTAATATTTTATCAGCTATATATCTATGAAGATTAGTTTTTTCAACACCAACTGCAAGTAAAAATCCACCTAAGAATAGATAGATGATAGGATGAGCATAGTTTACAGTAGTAGCCTTAGTAGCTAAAATACCAAAAGCAGGAAAGAGAATCATAGGTAGCAGTGAGACAACAGCTAAAGGTAATCCTTCATTCGTCCAAAGTGTTACTAAGAGAGCGATAAGTCCTACAAGAATAGATTGATCATGTGTAAAGAAGTTTAATGATATAAAGAAGAAAAAAAGACCTATAAACACTCCTAAGAGTATTTTTTTTGACTGTACTATATGTTGCGACATCTATTTACTCCAGTTATTTATTTCACTAAAAAGTGGGCGACTTGTGACATCTTGAACTCTACACATACCTCTTAAATTATCTAGTTTTTCATAAAGTTCATTATTATCAGATGAACAACGAGTTAACATATCATCCAGAAGATTTCCAAACGCTAAAACTTCTAGCTTTTCATAAAGAGTATTACTTTTATCATAAAAACTTGCAGCTCCAAAGTCTACTAAGTAGGTATCATAAACACTATCTACTAAAATATTATGTGCATATAAGTCTCCATGCATTAATCCTTGCTTATGTAGGTGTGCAGAAGCTGAAATAATAGCATTTACAACATTTTTAATCTCATCTACATTAAACAATAAGTTTTTCTCATAAGTATCTCTACTACAAGTCTCAAAACTTGGAGGATTTCCAAGATTTTGAAATCTTGGTGGAATATACTCTAACACTAAACCTAAATGTTTATGCTCTAGTCGTGCTAAAACTTTTATGAGATTTGGATGCTCTGATACACTCATATAAGCATTCATTTCATCTTGGGCATAACCATCACTTGTAACAGCACCTTTAAAGAGTTTAATGGCTACTACTGGATTAAAACCCTTTATATGTGCTCTATATATCTTTCCTGAAGCTCCCTCACCTAAGAGTTCATCCATTTCTATATCTTTATGCTCAACTATTTTTATTTGAGTAGATTTACTCAGAGAACATGGATTTCCACTAAACGCCAGCCATGCAAGTTTTGGTAGTTCTAAGAGCCATTGAGGTATCTCTTTTAGATTATTTGCAGAAAGACGAATAAGTTCAAGTTCTTTAAGGTTTTGCATACTAAAGGGAAGGACTGAAAGTTTATTTCCAGCTAAAGGAAACTTTTGTAATTTTGTTAAAAGCCCGATTGAATCAGGAAGTTTCGTAAGTCTGTTATCGGTAAGAATCAACCAGCTTATACTAAGAGGTAGTATGTTTTCATCAAAATCTTCTATTTTATTTGTCTTAAAACCAAGCATGAAAAGGTTTGAGCACTCTTTAAATACATGAGGCATAGATCTAAAATCATTAAAAGAGAAAAAGGCAATTTTGAGTTTTTTAAATCTGTAAAAATCATCAGGAAGTTCACTTAAATGATTATGACTCAAGTCTAAAAATTCTAAGCTATCAACTAAATCAAATAGTTCTCTTGGAAAGCTCTTTAAACTATCAGATATTTTAACACTTCTTAAACCTTTGAGTTCACCATTTTGGAGCTGTTTTAGTGTTTGCATAAAACTACTTAATGAGAAAGAAGGTCTAAAAGACTTGCTTGAGGGTTCTTACCCTCTAACATCTCATAGACTTCTTTAGCTATAGGAAGATAGAGTTCATTTGTTTTAGAGAGTTCATGCAGTGCATAAGTAGTACCTATTCCTTCTGCAACTTCCCCTAACTCTTGTAAAATTTCTTCTTGAGATTTACCTTTTGCAATACCTAAACCTACACGAAAGTTTCTACTCATTGGTGACGATGCGGTAAGAAACAAGTCTCCAGCTCCACCTAAACCAATAAATGTATCAGTCTTAGCACCGTGGGCTATTCCAAAACGCTGCATCTCTACTAAACCACGAGATATTAAAGCAGCAGCTGCATTTTTTCCTAGACCTAAACCTTCACATATTCCAGCAGCAATTGCAATAACATTTTTATATGCACCAGAGACCTCTGCACCCATAACATCGGTAGATGTATATGCCTTAATAAATGAGGGAAAAAGCTCTGCAAATTCTGATGATGTTTTAGTATTCAAAGAGTTAACCACTAAAGCTGTAGGTAAGGAGGCTATCACTTCTACTGCAAAAGATGGTCCGGAAAGAAAAGCTATGTTTTTATCAGGAATATACTTTGCATATATCTCATTTAAAAACTTTCCACTACTAGCTTCTATTCCTTTACTAGCTACAAGAATTTTCTGTCCACTATAAACAAAGTTATCTTCTAACCAAGATGAAATCTGCTGTGCAGGTACAGTAATAACTAAATACTCACACTTAAGTATCTCTTCTAAAGAGACAAAATTTGGTATATTTCTTGGTGTTCTAGAAGTTATCACAACATCATTTTTTTCACTTAGTGCAAAAGCTAAAGCACTTCCCCATTTTCCAGCTCCAATTACACCTACTTTCATGATTCGCTCCCTATAAGTATTTTAAACTCTTCAATATCATTCTCATATCCAACAACTACTAAGATATCACCAGTAGTTAGCACATGATGCTTAACCTTCGATGAATAGATAAACTCACTGCTCATATCTTCATGCATTAAAGAGAGAACAATTATCCCACGATATCTGCTCCACTCAATACTCAGTATTTCTTCATCTTTGATACTACAGTTTTCACCAATCTTTATCTGTGCAATTTTAAGAGAATTTTCTTCAAATAAAATACTATGTAATACCCTGTTTGAGATAGGGAGTTCAAGTATATTAGCTATGATATCTGCAGTTGTTTCAACTATTGGTATTACTTTATTTGCTCCAGCCATACTTAGTTTATTAGCATTTTCTTGATTTGAAGCTATAGCGATAATAATTAAATCTTTAAAATGTGCTCGTAAAGAGATTGTTAAAAATATATTTTGAGCATCGTCTTCCATTGTACAAAAAGCAATAGAGCTTTTTGTATCAATATTTTTTTCAATACTCGACCAATCATCACTTAAATCAAAGTACTCAAACTTATATTTTTCATTCTCAATCTTTTCTTTTTTTTCAGAGTATAAAATTACATCTTTATAGGTGCCCTTTACATGCTCAGCTATTTCAAAAGCATATTTATTAAAACCAAAAATAAGTGCTGTTCTAGTGTGCATTTTGAACCTTTTTAAAGAGATGTTGTTCAAATTCTTTGATAAATACTTTATAACCTATAGCAATAATATAATCACCATTTTCTAAAAGTGTACTATCTATAGGATTGAAAAGAAATCTATCATTATTTTTTTTATAAATACCAAGAACTATCACTCTATAGTTTTTATTTCCTAATGCCCCAACATTAATAAAATTTTCTACAATTCTATCAGTTACAGCTATCTCATCAATATTTATATTTGAGTGCTCACTACGAAGTTGGTGTATCACTTCAAAGGCTACAGGCTTTCCAACAAACTCTTTAGTCATAAATCCTACTAATTCTTGAGGATATACAATATTGTTTATACCAGCAAACTCCAACTTTTTACGATTTGAGTCGTTCATTAAAAGAGAGAGTATAAAAACATTTTTATCTATAGCACGAATAGTAAGTGCAGTATAAACATTACTAACATCATCTTCACGAAGACAGAGTATAGCTTTAACTTGAGTATCTATATCTATATTTAGTTTTTTATAACTCTCCACACTGCCAGGATTATAGTGTAATGCAGTCAAACCATCTTTTTTTGCATCTTCAACTCGTGAAAGTTCAGCATCCAGAACAATAATCTTACTTTTATTTTTTAAAAGTTTTTTAACAACTTCCCTTGCAACACTTCCATAACCACATACAAGATAAAAATCTTTTAGTTTCGTGACATCTTCAATAGTTTTTACTTCTCTAATTTCATCCAGTCTCTCCGTTAATGCTGAAACTACTAAAGAAGTCGTAAATGCCAATACAGCGATACCCGCAGTAATAACAAGCATAGCAACAACTCTACCCTCGCTTGTAATGGGTGTAACATCTCCGTAACCTACAGTTGAAATAGTCACTATAGACCAGTAAACAGCTTCAAAAAGGGTATTTATTGGCGAGGCTGGATTATTTGCTTCCATCACGTAAATAAGAACAGAAGATACAAAAATCACAATAGAAGAAAACATCAACAATGTTATAAACTCAAATTTTTTAGTAGATAAAACTCCTGCTAATATTTGAAAACTTTTTGCATAACGAAATAGTTTAAATACTCTAAAAAGGATAAAGATACGCAGGAGTCTAAGTTCATGGAAAAAAGGTAAAATTGCGAGTAAGTCAATCATCGCACGAACAGATAAAATATATTTAAGTTTGAGTTTAAATACTATTGTAAATGCTTTAAATAGATCTGTTTTTCTAGAAAGAAAAGAGTCATGTTCATTTCGCTTGACAATAACTTTACTAACACTATTACTTATCCATAAACGCAAAGTATATTCAATAAAAAAGATTATAGAGATAACATAGTTACTAAAGAAAAGAAGATAATCATTTACATGGTATTTCACTTCACGAATGAGGACAGCTACACTTATAAAGATCAGTGTAATCATTAATATGTCTATATATTTTTTATAACGATATTTATCATTTTCAAGAAGATTATAAAAGAAGCGCTTTCTTGCCTGATAACGTTTAGATGTTTGTAAAAAATATGCTGCATCTATTATCAGGCGTTTCATCATAACTGCTTAGCCTAGTTTAGCTTTTAAAAGTTCGTTAACAGCTTGAGGATCTGCTGTTCCTTTAGAAGCTTTCATTACTTGACCTACAAAGAAACCAAAAAGTTTCTCTTTTCCACCTCTAAACTGCTCAACTTTTTGGGGATTTGCAGAGATGATTTCATCACACATAGCTTCGATAGCACCAGTGTCTGTAACTTGTTTTAATCCAAGTTTATCAATTGTATCATCAACATTTGAGTCTTCATTTTCCATCAAAAAGTCAAGAACATCTTTCGCAGCTTTTCCTGAGATAGTTTTATCATCTACTCTCTGAGCTAAATTACCAAGCTTATCAGCGTTTACAGGAGAGTTAGTGATGTTTAGCTCACCTTTTAAACGAGCTAGGAGTTCAACGGTAAGAAGTGATGTAGCAGTCTTAGCAGTCACACCTTTTATACTCATCATATTCTCAAAGAAGTGTGCCATCTCAACACTTGCTGTGATTACACCTGAGTTGTACTCATTAAGTCCGAACTCTTTTACGAAACGCTTACGTTTAGCATCTGGAAGTTCTGGGATGATAGAGTATTTTTCAAACATTTCATCTGTTATAACAGCTTTAAGTAAGTCAGGTTCAGGGAAGTAACGATAATCAGCAGCTTCTTCTTTACCACGCATAGAACGAGTCTCATTTTTCTCTTGATCATAAAGACGAGTCTCTTGAGAAATTTCTTCATCATAAAGACCATCTTCCCAAGCTTCACTTTGGCGAGCAACTTCAACAGCAATAGCTTTTTCAATAAACTTAAATGAGTTTATATTTTTAACCTCTACACGAGTATAGAGTTTTTCATCACCCTTAGGACGGATAGATACATTTACATCTACACGAAATGAACCCTCTTGCATATTTGCATCACCAATGTTTAAATAACGAATGATAGAGTGAAGTTTTTTAAGATAAAGAACCGCTTCTTCTGCACTTCTCATATCAGGCTCAGTCACGATCTCAAGAAGTGGAGTCCCTGCACGGTTTAAATCGACTTTAGAGATATCACCATCGTGAATATTTTTTCCAGCATCAGCTTCAATATGTGCGAAACCAACACGAATAGTCTTTTTACTACCATCTTCAAAATCAATCTCTAATTTACCATTTTTAATAACTGGAGTATAAAATTGTGTGATTTGATATGCAGAAGGACTATCTGGATAGAAGTATGATTTACGATCAAAGTAAGAAGTACGATTGACAGTAGCATCAATTGCAGTACCAAGCATTACAGCTTTTTGTAAAACTTCTTTGTTGAGTACAGGAAGAGCACCAGGAAGGGCTAAACATGTTGGACAAGTATTTGTATTTTGTTTATGATTAAAACTCGTGGCACACGAGCAAAAAAGTTTAGTTTTTGTGTTTAGTTGTACATGAACTTCAAGACCGATAACTGTTTCGAACATAGAATTCCTTAGAGTATAAAATATAATTGTTCTATTTTACCTAAAAAAAGCTTTAAAAGGTGTTATGAAGTATGTTTAGAGTAGATTTTTTCTAAGAGTTTTGTCTGTTTTTTCGCTTCTTCCAGTTTCTGTTTATTTACAGAAAAAGCATCAAGTGTCAAAATAAGGAAGAGTGAGACAACGATAAAAAGAAGTGTTATAAAAATGGAGAAAGAGAGTCCTAAAGTAATGGTAATCTTAAAAGTGATAAAAGCACCTACAAGGACTATTGCCCAAGATGCTCCTTGCAAAAAGCTAATGATGCGATCATAACTATCTTTTTGCATAACAGAGATGACCTAGTGGTCTTCTATTGCTACTGCTGAACCGATATAAACAGTCGTAAGCATCATGAAGATGAAAGCTTGTAAGAAAGCCATAAAAGTAAGTAATGCAAATGGAATCATTGGTAATAACCAAGGAGCAAGCATTAAGATTACCATTAAGAACATATCATCACCTTTTACATTTCCAAAAAGACGGAAAGATAAAGATACTAAACGAGAAAAGTGAGAAACTATCTCGATTGGGAACATTAACCAGTATAACCACCAAACTGGACCAAGAAAGTGTTTGAAGTATTTAATAACACCTTGTTCTTTAATACCGATGTAGTTGTAGTAAACAAATACAACTAAAGCAAGTGTAAGAGGCATTTCAAGGAATGCTGTTGGTGCTTCAAAACCTGGAATAACACCAATTAAGTTAGCAATACCAACAAATAAACCAATAGTTGCGATTAAAGGGATGAACTTACGTGCATTCTCTTTACCCATAACATCTGTACCCATTTGAAGAACACCATTTAGGTATGCTTCCATTAGGTTTTGAGTACCTTTTGGTACTGGTGTAAGATTTGACATTGCAACTCTAACTAAGATTAAAGCTAAACCTGCTGAAAGTAGCATATGTGTGATGTAAATAAATACTTTATCGTGTGTAATGAGTCCGAAAAATGTAAACAATTCTGGCATAGAAGAGCTCCCTGTCTTAAAATAATTACGAGATTATAGTCAAACTTGCATTAAATTATTATAAGTCTTGTTATAATTTCACTACAAATTATCAAATAAAGGAAATTTATAATGAAAATATTAAGAACTTTAACTCTTTTGAGCGTCAGTCTGTCACTACTTTTCAGTGCACCTATGAATAAAAAGGATGTAAAATTACAAGAAGTAAAGCAGTTGGGTAAAAAAAGTTCACAACTTCTACTAAAAACTCTTGGAAAAAATATGAAAAGCAGAATGCAAAATGGTGGAGTTATGAATGCTCTTGATTTTTGTTCGAATGAGGCTTACTCTCTAACTGAAAAAGTAAATAGAGAACTTCCTGATGGTGTAAGTGTTAAAAGAGTAAGTGTAAAGTATAGAAGTCCTGCCAACAAACCAAGTGCAAGTGAACTCGCTATTTTAGAAACTTTTGAAAATATGAAAAAGCAAAACATTATTTTACCTAGTCACTTAATAGAACAAGTTGACTCTCATACTTACAAATACTATAAGCCATTAACAATTAGTAAAAAAGTTTGTCTTAAATGTCATGGTGTTGTGAAAAACATAGAACTAAAACATGAGATTTCAAATAGATATCCGCTTGATAGTGCGATGGGATATAAAATGGGTGATTTACGCGGTGTAGTTATTGTTACCATCAAAAAGTAGGTAGGTTCAAACCCACCTTACTTAGCAAACTCAATTGCTCTACTCTCTCGTATAACATTAACCTTGATTTCGCCAGGATAAGAGACTCTCTCTTCTATCTCTTTAGCAATTTCTCTCGCCATCAAAATAGACTCGTCATCATTTACTAAAGTAGCATTTACTATAACTCTTACTTCTCTACCGGCATTAATAGCATAGGCTTGCTTTACACCGCTATGAGCTGAAGCTATCTCTTCTATCTCTGTTACACGTTTTAAGAAGCTCTCTAGAACTTCACGACGAGCACCTGGACGAGCAGCTGAGAGTGCATCCGCTGCACAGACAGCTCCACACTCTATAGTGTTTATTTCTTGTTGACCATGATGTGCATAAATAGCATTTATAACAACTTCATTTTCATTATACCGGTTACATATTTCAGCACCCAAATCAACATGGTTTCCATCGTGGTCATGAGTTAATGCTTTACCAATATCATGTAGAAGCCCTGCACGTTTAGCTAAAGCGACATTCCCACCCATTTCAGCTGCCATAACTCCAGCTAAATGTGCCACCTCAAGTGTATGAGCTAAGGCATTTTGCCCATAACTAGCACGGTATCTTAAACGCCCAATGAGCTTCATAAGATCAGGATGCATGGTACCAATATTCATGTTAACTACAAGCTCTTCACCCTCACGTAGGATATTTGATTCAAACTCTGTTGAAACTTTCTTAAATATCTCTTCAATACGTGCAGGCTGTACTCGACCATCTTCAATAAGTAGTTGCAATGTTTTAGTTGCAATAGCACGACGATAAAGATTAAAACTACTTACGATAATGGCATTAGGAGTATCATCAATGATAATATCAACACCTAAAAGTGTCTCTAGGGACTTAATATTTCGTCCCTCTTTACCAATTATACGACCTTTTAAATCATCATTTTCTAAATGCACTAAGTTTGTTAAACGCTCACTAGCAAACTCTCCAGCAAAACGACTTGTAGCTTGAGAAATAATATAGTTTGCTTTTCTCTCACCCTCTTCTCTTGCCTCATTTTCATACTTTCTAACAATATGGGCTATATCTCCACGAGCTTTATACTCTACTTTTTTTAGAAGTAAGGCTTTGGCTTCTTCTTTTGTCATTCCCGCACTATGCTCTATTGCATGAACTGCTTCATCTATCTTTTTTTCATATTTTTCTTGTAGAGATGTCAGAGACTTCTCATTTCTTTGTAAATTAATTTGCTGTGCTGTTAAGGCTCTTGATTGAGTTTGAAGTTTTTCATCTTCATCCTCTTTATATAAAGAAAACTCTCTCTCTTTTTTTGATATAGAATTTTCTCTCTGATTTAAATCAGCTTTTGCTCTTTGCTTGGAACTATCAAAGTTTTTTTGTGCTTCATGTTCAATCTCACGAGACTTTAAGTTCGCTCTCTCAAGTAAGGTTTGAGCTTCATTTTCAATAGCATTAGCTTTTGCTTTTGCCTGTTGTGTATATACTTCAAAATTTGCACTTGTTAATTTCTTAGAAATGAAAAAACCGACAACCCCACTAACAATGGCTGTTCCGCCACCTAGTAGTATTTCGTTTAACATTATCTTTCCTAAATATTTTTGTTTGTCATAATTTTTTTGGGTGTAAGTAATATGTCCCCAGCGATATCATAATCATCGCAAATAAACTTTTTCGTATAACAAAATTCTAATTGTGTAAAAATTATATATGGTCTCTTTTTTAATTTTTCAAAGAAACGATCATACATCCCTTTTCCAAAACCAATTCTTTGTAAATTACCATCTACTCCAACTATTGGAACGATAGCTATATCTATTTTTCTTATATTTCTATTTGTATTACCAGCTTCATAAATCCCGAATTTCTTCCGTTTAAGAGGCAATCTAAATGGTACCATCTTAAAACTTTGCTCAACCATAAATGGAATATAAATGTCATTTTTTCTTCGTATTTGATTGAGAACTTTTGTAAGGTTTATTTCCGTACCTAAAGGATAATAAAAAAGTATTTTTTGTCTTTTTTTACTCTTAAGTAAATCTAGTAGTGCATTGTTAACTATCGCTGTTTTATAAAGTCTATTATGCTTTGCACTATTTTGTAGTTTTATTAAGCACTCTTTTCTAAATGTTTCTTTATTTGGAGTCATTTTTAATCTTTTATTGCTATAATTTCCATTATATTACACAAAAAAGGTTTAAAAAACTATGTCAAAAACTTTACTCATTTCTACTTTTATCACTTTTAGTTTATTGTTTACCGCTTGTTCTGATGATGCAGCCCTGCAAGAAGATGCTAATTCTATGCTTTCAACGAATGAATTTATACTCACTTCTTTAGATAAAACACAATACGCAGTAAAAAAATCATCTACAGGTTTTACTATAAATGGTGCAAAGGATAAAGTTATTATAATAGATATCTTTGCTACATGGTGTCCACCGTGTCAAGCAGAGGCTTCTCATCTTTCTTCACTTCAAGAAAAGTACAAAGACTCTCTTCTTATCGTTGGTGTCACAGTTGAAGAAAATGTTTCTAATGAAAAACTCAAAGAGTTTAAAAAAGAATACAATGCCAACTATTTACTAGTTAATTCAAATGAGAACTCACGCCTAATAGATGCGGTAGCAACGAAACTCAAAATCGGTAGAAACTTCGGTATTCCACTTATGGCGATGTACAAAAATGGTATTTTAATCAACTATTATCAAGGGGCTGTTGAAGAAGAGTTTATAGAAAGTGATATTAAAAAAGCTCTAGGTCTGTAAATGTTTGGCTTTATAAAGAAAAGTCTTAACAAGACTGTCCAAGCGATTAAGTCAGTCGCTCCAAAGAAAAAGGTAACCTTCTCAAAAGATGAACTTGAAGATATTTTACTAGAGGCTGATGTTGAGTATGCTCTTGTAGAAATCATTATGAATGAAATCTATCAAGATAGAGTTACTCGTGAGATTCTTCGCTCAAAACTACTAGCCACTCTTGCTCATACATCTTACATAGAACCAGAATTTAAAGCTCCTTTTGTTGAACTTATAATCGGTGTAAATGGTGCGGGTAAAACAACAACTATCTCCAAACTTGCTTATAGATACAAGCAAGAAGGAAAAAAAGTTATACTTGGTGCTGGAGATACTTTTCGCGCTGCTGCTATTGAGCAACTCACACTATGGGCACAAAGATTAGAGATTCCAATCATCTCTTCAAAACAAGGTCACGACTCATCTGCAGTCGCTTATGACACTATTGACTCTGCAAAATCCAAAGGTTTTGATAATGTTATCATCGATACTGCTGGGCGCTTACATACTCAAACAAACCTTGCAAATGAACTTATCAAAATCAACCGTATTTGTAACAAAGCACATGAGGGTTCTCCTCATCGTACAATACTTGTAATAGATGGCACACAAGGTAACTCAGCTATTGCTCAAGCTAAAGCTTTTAATGAGATGGTAGGTATTGATGGTGTTATCATCACAAAACTTGACGGAACTGCAAAAGGTGGTAGTATCTTCTCTATAGCCTATGCACTTGAACTTCCAATCATATATGTAGGAACAGGCGAACAACCAGAGGACCTAACTCCTTTTGACAAAAAAGAGTTTGTAGATACTCTTCTTGATGCTCTTTTTGTAGAAGAACAAGAGTAAAATACTTTCTAATTTTTAAACCTTCCTTCCTAAAATATGTCAATTTGCCATATTTTTGGATATTCCTCTCTTTTTGTTCTATCATGTCTCAAATAAACTAAACAAAAGATAAAATTATGGCTAAGAAAAAAATACTATTTGAGTGTCAACACTGTGGGCTCACAACTCCTAAATGGATGGGTAAATGTACAAACTGTGGAGCATGGGACTCATTTGTAGAACTAAATGAACATCAACAAGAAGTCGTAAAACAGACAAAAAATACTACTTCAAAAGCCACTAAAGCAGTAAGTATAAATGACATTAAAGAAGAGGAAGTTTATAGATACTCCTCTCTAGACCCAGAACTTGATAATGTACTTGGAGGAGGAGTAGTTCCTGGTTCACTTACACTTATAGGGGGAAGTCCTGGGGTTGGTAAATCTACCTTACTTCTTAAAGTCGGTTCAAACATCGCAAGTTTAAATAAAAATGTTCTTTATGTAACGGGGGAAGAGTCTGCAGGACAGATCAAGCTTCGTGCAAATCGTCTTAACTCAAACCAAAATAAACTTTTCTTACTTAGTGAAATAAGACTCCAACAGATACTTGTAGAACTTGAACATAGAGATTACGAATTTCTAATTATTGACTCTATTCAGACTATATATTCTGAGGATATCACTTCAGCTCCCGGTTCAGTTACACAAGTTCGCCAAATCACTTTTGAATTAATGCGTATCGCCAAAGAGAGAGATATAGCTATATTTATCATTGGACATATCACAAAAGAGGGTTCTATAGCTGGTCCTAGAGTTTTAGAACACATGGTAGATACTGTACTTTACTTTGAAGGAGATTCATCTCAAGAACTCAGAATTCTCAGAGGTTTTAAAAATCGCTTTGGTCCTACAAGCGAGATAGGTGTTTTTGAAATGCGTTCAGAAGGTTTAATCTCAGCAACAGATGTTGCCTCTCGATTTTTCAACCGTAACTCTAAACAGAGTGGTTCGGCTCTTACTGTAGTTATGGAAGGAAGCCGTCCCATCATTTTAGAAGTTCAAGCCCTTGTCTCAGAGAGCCATACTCCAAACTCTAAACGCCAAGCTACAGGGTTTGATAACAACAGACTAAATATGCTTTTAGCACTTCTAGAACGAAAGTTAGAAATTCCACTTTCAGGATATGATGTATTTATAAATATTACCGGTGGAATTAAAATTACAGAAACTGCTGCTGACTTAGCTGTTCTGGCAGCTATCATCAGTAGTTTTAGAGATCGTGCTATTTCTAAAGAGACTATCTTTATTGGTGAAGTCTCTCTTGTAGGTGATGTTAGAGAAGTGTATGCACTTGATGTAAGACTTAAAGAAGCAAAAATGCAAAATATTACTAAAGCACTTGTTGCAAAGAAACCCTTAGAAAAATCTCCAGTTAAAACTTTCATAGTAGATGAAGTAACAAAACTTTTAGAATGGTACTAACTTTTCAAATAAAAAGCTAATTTTATACATATATATTGTATAATCGCCCAATTAAAATTGAGGGTATATTATGATTGATGCAGAATTTAGAAGTGAAGAGAGATTTTCAAGATTAGCACTAGCTTATGAGTCAGATACTGAAAAAAAATCTGTCAGTGACTGTGTCGATCGCATTGTAGCTAAATGCTCTATGGTTCCAGAAATTTATACTACTAAAGTATCAAATGGTAAAGAAGTTATAGTTATTGAGTATCATGACGATCTAACACGTGAAGCTGGTCCACTGTTTGATGAAATAATTAAAGAGTTAAATATAACAGTTTGTAATTAATTATAAATTTTTGATATACTAACACTAAAGAATACATTTAAGGAATAATTATGGCTGAAGAAGAAACAACAGAAGAAGAGAGTGCACCAAAAGAGAAAAAATCGAGTAATATGTTGATGATCATTATCATCGTTGTACTATTTTTAATTATTATTATTGGTGGAGTAGTTGCATTTCTACTAATGGGTGACGATGAAGAACCTATGAGAAACAATTCACCACAAATGCAAGAGAGAAGTAATAACTCAAATCAGAACAGCTCTTCAAGTCGTTCTACTGTTCAATATAATGACTCTAGACAACTTAGCGATATTGGTATTTTATATCCTTTAGATACATTTACTGTAAATCTTAAAAGTGATGCAGGACGTCGTTACTTAAAAGTAACTATGAGTCTTGAGCTTGAAGGTGAAGAACTAAGTCTTGAACTAGATGCTAAATCACCAGTTCTTAGAGATAAAGTAATAAGGATTCTTACATCAAAAACTCTTGAAGAGATCTCTTCTAAAAAAGGGAAACAGAAAGTTTCTCAACAAATTATGGATACGTTAAACGCCATGATTAGAGATGGTAAGATAAAAGGTATTTACTTTACTGAGTTTGTAATTCAGTAGCTATTACCACACATGATAGGTATAGACCTCATAAAAACTTCTCGAATGGAACGCTTAATAGAGCGTTTTGGAGAGAAGGGACTTCGTAAATTTCTTTCAACAAATGAAATCAAACTTGTAAAATCATATAAAACTGCTGCTGGATTCTGGGCAATTAAAGAAGCATTTTCTAAAGCTCTAGGGACTGGAATAGGCAAAGAGTGTTCATTTCATGACATAGAGATATATAAGACATCTTTAGGGGCACCGAAATTAGCACTCTCAACAAAGATTGTTGAAAATTTTTCTCTTATAAGTACAGCTATTTCCATCACTCATGATGGAGAGTATGCTATAGGTACTGTAACAATAGAGTCTCTATCCACCACCGACGAAATCAAGCAGTTCTAACTTATCACCATCTATTAGGACATGTTTATCCCAACTATCTTGTTTAATTATGTTCATATTTACAGCTGCAGCCATTACTTTACCATCTAAAGAAAGCTCTTTTAATACAGCTAAGAGTGTAGTAGACTCATTAAACTCTTTGTCATTTCCATTTACAATTATCTTCAAAATGTCTCACTTTATATCTATATTTGTATATTTCCAAGGATTATATCTCTTTTAGTTGAATAATTAATTATATATAGATATACTAATAAAAATTTAGGGGTAATGTAAACTAATACTATGATAAATTCAAAAGAACTACTACAATATACGAAAGAACTCTCTTTGCTCTTTGCAGAAGACCATACTGAACTTCGAGTGAACACAACAGAAATTTTAAAAAACTTTTTTAAAAATGTTGATAGTGCAGAAGATGGAGAAGAAGCATTAACACTATATAAAGATGCATATAAAAATGATAATCCCTATGACCTAATACTCACAGATATTCAAATGCCAAAAATGGATGGAGTAGCTTTAACTGAAAAAATCTATGAAATAAATCCCTCACAAATAGTAGTAGTACTCTCAGCTCACGATGAATCAGCATATCTTTTACCGTTGATTAATCTTGGTATTGAACAGTTTATTAAAAAACCGATTGACTATCAAGAACTACTCAAAGTTTTACTTAACATCGCTAAAAAATCTACACATAATGTTCAAGAAAATATAAATATGACTATAACTCCACTAAGTGATAACTTCTCATTTAATAAAGAGACTAAAATACTTCTTAATAATGGGGAGAGTGTTTATTTAACAAAATATGAGATTATATTTTTAGAACTATTAACACAGAGTAGTGGGAAAATATTTTCAAATGAAGATATAGTCTCTTACTTTAGTAATATCAATGAAACAATTGATCCACAAAATATAAGAAAACTTGTCTCTAAACTAAGAAAGAAACTCCCAGAAGAGACTCTAGAGAGTATCTATGGAGTAGGATATAGAATAGTTACTTTTTATTAATTAGCAGTTATATTGAGGATATATTTAGCTACTGCTTGTATCTCTTCATCACTGTATTTTTTTATTTGACTTTGCATAACAGTTTTCATACTACCACCATAACTTCCATCTTTATAACCTTTAAGAGCTTTAGTGGTTTTTGCAATACTCCACCCTTGGATTACTTGAGACTTGTTTAATGCTTTTTTCTCTGCTTTAGCTCCATGACATGCTACACATTTTGCATATAATGCTTGACCATCTACAACAGGAGAGACCACTTTACTTTCTGTTTTCTTAACAATTTTTTCACTTTTAACAGCTACTTTTGGTGCTATTTTTTCTTCTCTTTTAACTGGAGTTTTGACAACTACTGCTGCTTCTTTTTGGACAGTTTTTATAATTATTTTCGTTTCTTTAGCTACTTTTGGAGTAGCTATCTCTACTTTTTTTGTCTCTATTGTTTTTTGTGTAGCAACATTGTCATCACTACAACCTACTAATAATGCTATTAAAACTGCTGATAATACTATTTTCATCTTCTGCCTTTATATGTTTGTAATATTATACAATAGATTTAGTTTTAGCCTACTAAATCCAACTCTCAACTTAGTTGAATTATTTTTAGCTATAATTGCATCAATATTAGATAAAGCGAAAACTCATGAATTTTGAACCATATCCATTTGAAAAACTAAACAATTTACTGCAAAACATCACTCCAAATGAAAAACTAGCACCATCAATTCTTACAATTGGTGAACCTCAGTTTGAAACGCCCGAGTTCATACAGAGTACTTTAAAAGAGAGCACTTCACTTTTAAAAAAGTATCCAAAAACAGGTGGTGAAAAAAACCTTCGTAATGCTCTTATCAACTTTAATAAAAGAAGATTTAATGTTACCCTTACTAATGAGCAGATAATACCAACTTTTGGAACAAGAGAAGTACTTTTTAATTTTCCACAATTTCTACTTTTTGATAAAACGAACCCTGTAATGGCTTATACTAACCCTTTCTACCAAATATATGAAGGTGCAGCCCTAGCGACTCGCTCAAAAGTCATTCACCTAAACCTCACGGCTGCAAATAATTTCAAACCTGAGATAAATGAAGATGAACTTGCAACTTGTGACTTAGTAATTTTAAACTTTCCAAACAATCCTACAACATCTACACTTAGTTTAGATGAACTTGGAGAGTGGGTATTTTTAGCACTTAAGCATGACTTTGTACTTTTAAATGATGAGTGTTATAGTGAGATATATACTGCTAAGCCTATTCCCTCTCTTCTTAAAGCCTCAGTTCATGTTGGGAATCCTAGTTTTAAAAATGTACTAGTAATTAACTCTATTTCTAAACGCTCATCAGCACCAGGACTTCGTTCAGGTTTTATAGCAGGAGATGCAGAGATACTAAAAGAGTACATGAAGTATAGAACTTATGTCGGGTGTGCTAGCCCTCTTCCACTCCAAAGCACAGCCGCAGCTGCTTGGAATGATGAGGCTCATGTGGAAGCTTCTCGTGAAGTATATACTGCAAACTTCAAGATTGCTCAAGAGATTTTAGGGACTCAGATTCCAAACGCTACTTTTTACCTCTGGATAGAAGTTAAAGATGCATTAGAGTTTACAAAAAAACTCTATGAGAACTACAATGTAAAAGTTCTTCCAGGAGAGTTTTTAGCCCGTCCAAACGCTAAGGGAGAAAACCCAGGTATTGGCTATGTAAGAATAGCCCTAGTAGAAAATGAAGACAAAACAAGAAATGCATTAAATAGAATCAAGGAGTGTTTAAGTGAATAAAGCAGACGAATTAAAAGAGAAGGTATTACAAGCCCAAAAGAGTAGTGATATAGCCACACTTTATACATTAGAAGCTCAAGCTCATGAAGTTTTTGATGAGGAGACTCTTCACGGATTTTACTCAAATATTCTCGATTTAGCACTAGAGAGACTTACTGATACACTAGAGTCTCACAAAACATTTGACATGACTGAAGTTCAAGACTTTGCTACTACTCGTGCCCTTTATGAGTATGCTATGGAACACTTTAGTGCAGGAGCTATAAAAGATGCTTCTGCACTTTTTGAAGTACTTAGTGGTATGACAAATGATTCTAAATTTTCATGGTCATTAAAACTTCACTGGTTAGCGACTGCAGAAAATATGAATATTGACGATTTTATGTCTACTATTGCAGATATAGATGTCACACAGACAAATAAAACTTTTTATATTTCGGGCTTTACAAAACAGGCACAAAAATTGCTAGATAATGCCCAAGAAGCGTCTGCAAAAAAAGGGGAATAGAGTATGAAAATACATTTTATTGGAATTGGTGGAATAGGTATATCAGGACTTGCACAGTATATGCACTTTAAAGGACATACTGTAAGTGGTTCAGATATTAAAGATACTCTTATCACTCAAAAACTCTCTAAAATGGGGATAACAATCAGTGTCCCACATACTCAGAATGCTATTATAGACCAAGATTTAGTAGTACACTCAGCTATTATTCGCCCTGATAATCCAGAAGTTATAGCAGCAAAGGCTAAAGGAATTGAAGTATTAGCACGTCGTGAAGCTTTACTAAAAATCCTTGATGATAGAAAAGTATATTCAGTTGCTGGTGCACATGGAAAAAGCACTACAACTGCAATTTTAACTTCTATCATGAATGGTTCAGCTATCATCGGTGCAGAATCCAAAGCCTTCGGTTCAAATGTTCGCTATGATGAGACAACTGATGTTATGCTTTTTGAAGCAGACGAAAGTGATGGAAGTTTTATCAACTCAAATCCTTACTGTGCAATAGTTATTAATGCTGAACCAGAACATATGGAGTATTATGATTATAACTACGATAGATTTTATGACTCATACAAAACTTTTATAAACTCAGCATCTTGTAGAGTTTTAAATGCTGAAGATTCATTTCTCTCAACACTCATTGGAAAAGTAGATGCTCACTGGCTCTATCCTTCAAAAGATATTACTGAAATTGAGTATATTCTTATTGACAATCAACCACATACAAGCTTTAAGTTTCGTGACTTAGGTACTTTCAAGGTATGGGGTTTTGGTAAACATATTGCTCTTGATGCAGCTTTAGCAATCCTTGCTGCAAATGAGTCTATGGCCATAGATGAAATACGAGAAAACCTTTTAACATTTAAAGGAATTAAAAAACGATTTGATATCGTTGGAGCACAGAGTGATGCTGTCATCATTGATGATTATGGTCATCATCCTACTGAAATTAAAGCAACATTTGAATCTGTTAAGGCCTATGCAAAGCTTAAAGGTTTTGACAAGATTACAGCTATTTGGCAACCTCATAAATACTCTCGTACTATTGATAACCTTGATGAGTTTATCAACTGTTTTGATGGAGCACAAGAACTAATTATTCTTCCTGTTTGGGCGGCTGGTGAAACTCCTAGAGAGATAGACTTTAAAGAGAAGTTTAAACGCTACAACCTTACTATGGCAGATACTATTAAACGTGCAAATAACCACATTACAGTAGTAAAAGATGAACATGATATGCAAAAAATAGACACAGGTCTTATAATTGGCTTTGGTGCAGGTGACATCACTTACCAAATTAGAGGTACTGCATAGTGGCATATCTTGCAGGTCTTATAATAGCAGGACTATTTTTTCTCTCCTTAAAATATTTTTTAGAGCTTACAAAAAAACAAGAGATAGCTATCTCTATCGTTGTACTAACTGTGATTCTTGGAGCTATTGCATTTAATAGTTACAGTTCATCTCAAAGAGAGACTATGCTAAGTGTAGTTACAAAGTATAAACAAGGCAAAACTATTCATTGTGATGGAGTAGAAGTAAACGCTATAAACTACTCTTTAAGCATAGGTACTTATACGTTTATAGGTAAAGAGAATACTCCAAACTATACACAGATGGTTAGTGCATCAAGTTGCGAGTAACTACTAAACAATCAAAAATCGAGTTACTTATACAGCAACTCGATTTAAACGACCACATTACACAATTTAAAAGCTTTTTTGCACGAGAATTATCTCTTTACATAGAAGGTGATCAAGAGCTTCACTTTCGCTATATCAAAGCACTTGATAAGCTAGAGTTTAAAGCACCTCCCAAAGTTATTGACTTCTTTCATATCAAAGGGCATCTTAAAAAGCATGGTGTATTAAACTTTGAACAAATATTTGAGATAGTAAAAATAGTACGTTATTTTCGCTACTTTAAAAATCGTAATATTGATGGAATTATCGGTCAATGGATGTCTAAGTTTGAAATACCCGTAGAGTTTACAGAAATAGAAAAGTACTTCACAAATGATGGAAAGTTTGAAGAGAATCTTGATGAAACTCTTTTTAATCTCTCTAACCGTATAAAAGAGCATAGAAACAATATGTCAGGCTCTCTTAAACGAATGATGAGTAGCTCAAAACTCGCTGGTTACTTAGTAGACACTCAAGTTCACTTTGTAAACAATGAAGATTGTCTTTTAGTTCGTGGTGGCTTTAATCATGTTCTAAAGGGTGCTGTTGTCGGTCGTTCAACTGGTGGATTTTTCTATGTATCTCCTGATAGTATCTTAAAATCTAAAGAACAAATTCGTTTTATTGAACAAGAGAGAGAAGCGATATTTTATGAGTATGCAAAAGAGTTTTCATTAAAACTCTCAGACCTCCAATCTTTTATCAATTTTATAGATAAAGAGTTTACTAAGTTTGATAACTATCAAGCACGAGTGTTATTTGCTCAGAGTAAAAATATGCAACTTATAAAGAGTAAAAAAGATTCCAAAATAATTTTACATAGCTTTATACACCCGGCTCTACATAATGCAAAACCTATTAATGTAGACTTTTCTAAAAATATATTAATGATTACTGGTGTAAATGCTGGTGGTAAGACTATGCTTTTAAAATCTATTTTAGCATCTGCATTTATGGCAAAATATATTATTCCGATGAAACTAAATGAAGAAAAGTCTCATATTGGGAGTTTTAAATCTGTCCTTGCTATCATAGATGACCCCCAAAATGTCAAAAATGATATCTCGACTTTTGCTGGACGAATGCAAGAGTTTTCTCGTATCTTTGAACACAAATCTGCCCTTGTAGGTGTAGATGAGATAGAACTTGGAACAGATTCAGATGAAGCTGCTGCACTTTTTAAAGTAATCCTTGATGATTTAATCAAACGAGGACAAAAAGTCGTGGTTACTACACACCATAAGAGACTTGCTGCACTGATGGCTGATAGAGATGATGTTGAGCTAATGGCTGCTATTTATGATGAAGAGCACCGTAAACCTACTTATGAGTTTATGCAAGGCATCATCGGTAAGTCTTATGCTTTTGAAACTGCATCTCGTTATGGAATAAGAAATGATATCGTCAAAGAAGCTAAAAGTGTTTATGGTGACAACTCTGAAAAACTTTCTCTTCTTATAGAGAGAGGTTCTCAACTCCAGCGTGAACTAAAACAAAAACATAAAAAAGTTGATGAAAAGTTAGAAGAACTTCGTCTCAGAGAACTTCGTATAAAAGAGACTAAAGAAGAGAATCTAAAAGAGTTAGAAGAACAAAAAGCAGCACTCAAAAGAAGCTTCGATGTAGCCATAGGGGAAGCCAAAACTGCTGCAAAAGCTGGTGATACACAGGCCATTCACCGTGCGATGAGTAAGGCACAAAAGACTCTTCCTAAAGCAGATAAAGAGCTTATAAAGAGAGATGTAGCGTTTAGTGTTGGAGATAAGGTTAAGTACCATTCACAAAAAGGTATTATCATCTCTATGAAAGGGCAAAAAGAAGCAACTATAGAAATGGATGGACTAAAGGTTCGAGTGAAGACAAAACATCTTCAACACACTCAAATACTTAAACAAAAACCAAGAACTGATGTCAAAGTAAATGTTGAAAAAAGAGCTGGACTTAAATGTGATCTTCATGGTATGAGAGCAGATGAGGCATGTGAAGTTTTAGATAAATTTTTAAATGATGCCTTAGTAAATGGGTGGGATGAAGTGATTATATACCATGGTATTGGAACGGGTAAACTCTCATTTGCTGTAAAGAATTTCCTCATTGCACACCCAAGTGTTCAGAAATTTGGGGATGCACCACAACATCTTGGTGGTTTTGGCGCGAAAATAGTCTCTCTTTAGTCTCTAACTAAAAACCTATGAAGTACTCTTATTAGTAGCTCTTTATCTATTGGTTTTGAAACAAACTCATCCATTCCACCACCTAAAAATTTTGCTCTATCAGTTGCCAAAGCATTAGCAGTAAGCGCAACTATTGGAGTATGAACTAAACCTTCTTTCTTTTCTAAATCTAAAATAACTTTTGTAGCTTCTAAACCACCCATTTTAGGCATATTTTCATCCATTAAAATGATGTCATACTTCTTCTTTTTAAACATAGTAACAGCTTCTTGTCCATTTTGTGCTATCTCTATCTCTAAGCCTAGATTTTCAAGCATAATAGCTACTAACATTTGATTTGTTTTATTATCTTCGACAAGTAGTACTTTAGAGTTTAACTCTTTAGTAAAATCTATTTTTTCTAAATATACACTATCTGTCTCATCTAATGAGTCGGCATCTAATAATGGAAGACAAAAACTGAAAGTACTCCCTTTACCTAAAATACTTTCAACTCCAATTCTACCTTCCATAGAGTCTATTAAAGCACGAGAGATACTAAGCCCTAATCCTGTTCCGCCGAATTTTCTTGTAGTCGTTGTGTCCTCTTGTGTAAATGAGTCAAATATTTTTTTAATATTTACTTCATCAATTCCAATTCCACTATCTTTAACACTAAATTTTAACTCCTGAGTATCTTCTAAAAATTCAACAGATAAATGAACACTTCCTCCACTCGGAGTAAACTTAAGAGCATTACTTAAAAAATTAGCGGCTACTTGTTTTATACGAACTACATCACCTATAAAAAATCTTGGTAAATTTTCATCAAAAATTATCTTTAAATCTATACCATTTTCAATAGACTTTTCATATAGAAGTTGAGAAACAGCTTTAAAAGGTTTTTTAGTCGAAAATTTTATCCTCTCGAGTGTCATCTTTCCACTCTCAATTTTACTAAAGTCTAAAATATCGTTAATGATAGTCAAAAGTGATGCACCAGAATTTTTTATGATACTAAACTGTTTCTGTCTCTCTCTATCTTTTTCCCCAGCTTTAAGAATATCAACAAACCCAAGAATGGCGTTTAGTGGAGTCCTAATCTCATGAGACATACTTGCCAAAAAGTCTGACTTTGCACGGGAGGCATACTCTAACTCCTTGATTTTTTCTTGAAGCTCCGCTGTTTTTATTTCTACCAACTTTTCTAAATTATCATTTGTATTTTGAAGTTCTAATGAAGTCTCTTTGACTAGATGGGAAAGAGCATTATGTGTAGAACTATTTCCACTTAAGTAGTACTCATTTTTCAGAGAATTTTTAAATTTTCTACTCTTTGCATTTGTATTCTCGCTCATTGCTGTTACAGTCATTGTTTGATTTAAAAGCTCACAATTATCTGCTTTAAAGAACTCCCCATAAGTAAAAAATCCACTTGAAGGTGCTATTTCAGCTAAGGGTGTAAGTTCTAAACTTACTGCTTCTTCTAAAAATCTCCGTCTTGCCATACAAGAGTATATAAAAATAGACTCAATACCAGATGAAGTAAACTGAGTAGCTTTAGAATCGGACTCATTTAAAATCATAGGACGATTCCCATATCCAAACTTTACCTTGTCTCCAACATTAAGGTTTCCAGCAAAGACTAAAGAGTTATCTTCCTCTTTTACCAAAACTGCTCTTGCTATTTTAACCCCATTTCGAGTTATAATTAAAGGAAACTCTATCCCTACTGCAGGGAGGGAGGCAGCTATGTCTACACCAAGGTACTTGGCATAAATATCTACTGCACTCTGATTGTCAATTTCATATACACGATTGTCTTTAGACTTTGTAATAGTAAGTGTTTTTCCTATCTCTTGCCAATTAAAACTATAATCAGTTTTGATGACTAACTCTTGAGACTTCACACCTACACCTACTGCTCCATTAGATAAAACTCCATCATTACTTAAAATATATGTAGTATCAAACACGGCACCATCACCAGCCATACCACCAACTATTGGGATATCTCCAGAGAGACTTTTAACACCATTTAAAAACCTCTCTCCATTTGTATGAAGTCCATCAGAAAATAGGAAAAGAACTTTTGTGTCTTTGTCAATAAGCTCTTTAGCAATAGCTACACCGGCTTCAAAACTATCACCATTTGCATTATGCGATGCTACCTTTAATGTAGATTTTTCAAAAGCTGTGACACTTATAACTATTTTATTATTTGTGACTATATTATCAATAATTTCACCATCTGTAGTTGCACCGATAATTTTTGCTTGGGGAGTAAGAGAGAGTACATCATCAACCATTTTTTGAAGAAAATCTTTATCTAACTTAGATGAGAAAATTTGAATAAATAAATTCTCTTCATTTTTTAGAGTATTTATCTCTAAAAACTCTTCATATGTATCTCGATTTTCATAGTATGTATTTAGTGTACGCATCTGTCTCTCTTTTTAACATTTTACATAAAGTGAACTATCTTATCATAAAGTATGAAAAGAAATGCTAAAATACCAATATGAAAAGAGTAGCAATTATAGGTGCAGGAGCATCAGGTCTTTTATGTGCGATATTTTGTGCTAAAGCATCATTAAAAGTTGATATATACGAACAAAATACAAAACCTGCAAAGAAGATACTTGTCTCAGGAAATGGCCGTTGTAATATCTCAAATACAAATTTAAATGCCAGTGACTACTTCTCAGATAATCCTGAGTTTGTTGAGTTTGCAATTCAAGAGTTTGGTTTTAAAGCATTTGAGAAATTTTGTAAAGAAATTGGTCTTATATTGAGTGTTTTAGATGATGGTCGTGCGTATCCTCTAAGTAACGAAGCTAAAAGTGTAGCCAAAATTTTTCAAGAGTATGCAAAAAACCTAGGTGTAACATTCCATACAGATACAAAGATAAAAGATATAAAAGAGTTGGTTAGTAAATATGACAGTGTTGTTGTAGCAACTGGTTCTCAAGCGGCAGAACACCTCGGTGGAAACAGTGATGGAGAAGAGTTTGCTAAAGTTTATGGTCACTCAAGTATTCCCTCTTATCCCTCACTAGTTCAACTTCACTTAGACTCTAAAATAGCTCCAAAAATGAGTGGAGCAAAAATAAATGCTAAAGTAACACTCATCATCAATGCTCAAAAAGAGTCAAGTGTTGTGGGTGATGTTCTTTTTACAGCTTATGGTGTATCTGGTTTTGCCATTTTAGACATATCACAAGGAGCAAGTAAAGCTCTTCTTGAATACTCAGCAGTAGATATCAGCATAAACCTTCTTCCTGAATTTAACATGCAAAAACTCTCTACACATATTAGCACTCTTGCTCAGAATATGCCACACTTTAGCATCCTCGATATTTTAGTAGGTCTTCTTCCTATCAAAATTGTAAATGGTCTATTAGAGGAGCTTAACATTTCAAATGCTATTAAGGGTAAAGAGATTCATGTAAAGCTTTCTAAAAGGGTTGCAAACCAGATTTTAAACTGGCGTTTTGAAGTAAGTGATACTCATGGTTTTAGACATGCAGAAATAAGTGGTGGTGGAGTGAATACTTTAGAAATCAATCCTAAAACAATGGAATCACAAAAATGTCATAATCTCTATTTTATTGGTGAAGTTCTTGATATAATTGGAAAAAGAGGTGGATATAATTTTGCTTTTGCATGGGCAAGTGCCTATGTATGTGCAAAAAACATCATAAAATAAGAATGTCATAATTGTAAAATACTCTTGTGTTATAATATTTTCATGTTTAAATATATTCTAATAATTGTTTTTTTAATATCAACACTTTATGCAAAAATGGAAGCTCCCCATAGGGAAAGCTCCCTCAACTCCACATATATACTCAAACAACTATACTTAAAATATCAAGAGTATGTAATAGCTATTACCCTCGTCGTTATATTCATCATTGGTACCGTTATTTATCTGAGATATAAACTTACTGTACTGTTAAAAGATAAGACTAAAGAGTTAAGCAAAAGTTATAAGCTTTTTGATGAGTACACAATAGCTTCCCGTACTGACTTATCTGGAAAGATCACCTATGTCACTAAGGCATTTTGTATAACTAGTGGTTATTCACAAAGTGAGCTTATGGGACAAAACCATCGTTTACTAAAAGAGAGTGCTGCCCTAGATAAATCTTACTATAAAGATATGTGGATGAGTATAAAAAGTGGCCATACTTGGAAGGGTGAGTTTAAAAACATTACAAAAGATGGTCATAGATACTGGACTAAAGCTGTAATTTCACCTCTTTTTAATAGTAAATCGGAAATTATTGGTTATGAAGGTGTTCGTCATGATATCACTGTAAAAAAGATTTTAGAAGAGTTCAATAAACAGCTAGAAGAAGAAGTTTTAGAAAAAACTCAAAAACTTAAGAAATATGCTAAATATCTAGACACACTCTTTGATATAAACCCTAATATCACTTATGTTATTAACAACAATAAACTCGAACGTGCGAATAAAGCTTTTTTAAAGTTTGCCAATGTAAATTCTGTTGATGAGTTTTTGCATATACATAAGTGTGTCTGTGAACTTTTCACTAGAGATTCTCATCATCCTCAAGAAAAACATCATATTTCTTGTAATAGTGCATCAAAAATTACTATTTCCAAAGATGAGAAAAATCATCTTTTTATTCTAAGTACTCAAAATTTTAAGATTGATGATGAAACCCGTTCTCTTATTACACTTGAAGATATCACTGAGATACAAAAACTAGCAGTTACAGATAAGTTAACCAATCTTTACAATAGAGTGAAAATTGATGAAGAGATAGTGGAAAATTATAAATATTTCAAACAGTATCAAGAGGTATTTTCTTTAATTTTAATAGATATAGACTTCTTTAAAGCAGTAAATGATACACATGGTCATCTAGTTGGAGACGAAGTCCTTAAAGATTTTGCTAAAATTATAAAAGATAGTGTTAGAATGACGGATATAGTTGGTAGATGGGGTGGGGAAGAGTTTATAGTCATCTGTCCTTACACAAATAGTGATGGTGCTTATGGTGTTGCATCTACTATTAAGAGTGCAATTAAAAACCATATTTTTTCTAGAGACTTAGTACTTACTTTCTCAGCCGGTGTTTGTGATATAAATGAGTGTAAAAATATAGATAGTATAATCCAAGCAACAGATAAGGCTCTCTATAGTGCAAAAGACAATGGTAGAAACTTAGTGGAGCGTTATAGATGTTAAAATTATTACTTATTTTTTTTATATCCAACTTTTTAGTGCTTGGAGCTTCAACACTTCATCTTACTCAGGCAAATAAGAAATATGAAGATTTTAATATACAGTACAGTATGGATAAAAACTTTACATATACAATTCAAAATATTCAGGACCAAGAATTTCATACAATAAAAAACGAACATGCTTTTAGTGGTAACACAGGTGCTGTTTGGTATAGAATCACTCTTAAAAATATTGCAGACATTGATAAAAAAATATATTTACACAATAACTTTGCTTACTTTTCTAAAAATATAGAAATATTTGAACTTCAAGATAAAAAGCTTCTACGTCAACATACCTATGATATTTTGGAAGACTCTACCACAAATGCATTAACAGGTGCAACCCTAATTTATAAGCTTTACATTCCATCTGATACTAGCAGAACAATCTACATCAAAAATACTCCTATGGTTAGTAATCTCTTTGATTTAAATATTTATGAAGAAAAAGATTCAAGAGAAGTTCTCATGAATAGATCTTTTTACTCTATATTTATCATCTCTATTATGTTTACACTTGCTATGTACAATACAATTCTCTTTGTTTTTAATCGAAGAAAGGAGTTTATATATTATGCCCTTTATATGATTACTCCAACTATTGGTTTAATGTACAAATATGGTATTTTCTTTAGCCATTTCCATCTCTATGGGGAGAATACATACTGGTTTAATCTCACTGCTATTCTTATGCCAGCATTTTTGATTCTTTTTATAAAACAAGTTCTTGATACCGGACAGATGCATAAAAAAATCAACTATATCTTAAATACTATCTTGTTTATAATTATACTTGATGTACTCTCAGCACTATTTATAGACTTAACATTTGCTATGGAAATGTTCAAAATCATGTTTATATTTACAACAGCAGCACTCATCTATTTAAGTATTTACCTCATGAGAACTTCCCATCCTTTAGCAAAGATTTTTCTATTTGCATACTCTGTCTATGTTCTTGGTCTTATTATAACTATTTTATCTATGTCTGGCATTACAGAAATGAACTTTTTCACTTTTCATTCTGGTGGTATAGGTATTATCTTTGAAGGTCTACTTTTCTCTTATCTTATGCATTACAACATAAAAATACTTGAAGAGAAGATAAACCAGCAAAGAGAAGTAATTATTGCTAAAAACAAAAAAGCTCAATTAGGAGATATGATAAGTGCCATAACACATCAATGGAAACAACCACTTAGTCGTATGGCTTCTATCACTACTCTCTTAGAGTTTAAGATTCAGACAAATGGTGAAGTTAGTCCAAGAGAACTAGATGAAAAAATTCAACTTATAAACTATAATATACATTTTTTAAGCAGTACTATAGATGACTTTAAAGATTTTTTCAATCCAAGTGCAAATGCAAAAGAATCTGATATAGCTGAAATAATTAATAGTGCTATCAATATCACTAAAGATGATTCCGTTTTAGACAATATTCTAATTAACCAAGATTTACAGTTTGAAAAAAAGATCAAAACATATAAGAATGAACTCTTACATATTATTTTAAATATCATACAAAACTCTAAAGAAGCCTTTAAAAAGAGTGAGGAAAAGGTAAAAATAATAAAAATATTTGGCTATACTAAAGAGGATAAAACATACATAGATATTATAGATAATGCTGGTGGAATAAGAGAAGACTATTTACCATATATTTTTCAAGAGAACTATACAAGTAAAGATGATAAAGCTGGTTCAGGATTAGGTCTTTATCTCTCAAAAGTCATTTTAGAAGGTCATCTTAAAGGGACTATAGAAGCTAGCAACACCAATGATGGTGCACAATTTAGGATAATATTATGACAAATAACTTTACACTTCTTTATGTTGAAGATGATGATTTAGTAAGAGAAAACTTCACTGAAATATTTCAAACATTTTTTACAACAGTTTTGAGTACAGATAATGGTGATGAAGCACTTCGTATTTATGAGACAAACTCTATTGACGTAGCTATACTTGATGTAAATATAAATGGCCTTGATGGTATCAGTGTAGCGACAAAACTACGTGAAAATGCCAATGATGAGGAACTGATTATCTTAATGATTAGTGCATACTCTGATAGAGATAAACTTCTTCGTGCTATTAACTTACAACTCTTTGGTTATCTCATAAAACCTGTCAAGAACAAGGATCTGTTCAATGTTCTAAATAACATTGTAACAATCCTTAATGAACATAGTATTGTCATATTGGGTGGTGAGTATACTTGGAATGATAGTACTCAAATACTTCTTCACAGAGAAGAGGAATTAAAACTCACAAAACATGAAAAGATGGCGATTAAACTACTTATTGATAATAAGAACTCTTACATGAGTTCCTGTGAAATTCAAGAAAAAATATTTGCAGAAAAAGAGTTAGGGCAAAATAACTGTAATAATATAGTACAATTACTTTCAAGACTTAAAAAGAAAATGGATAACATCCATCTATCTTCAGAATATTTTATAGAAAACTGCTATGGGATTGGATATAGAATAACGATTAACTAAAGGAAAATAATGTCAACTTCACTCATCGTTCTTATCGTTTTAGCAATAATACTTGTACTTATGTACAATTCTCTTGTAGCTAAAAAAAATCAAGTAGAAAATATTTTTGCTAGTGTTGATACACAGCTCAAAAAACGTTACGATCTCATACCAAATCTTGTCGCTTCGGTTAGTAAATATATGGAACATGAAAAAAATCTTTTAGAAGATATAACGAAACTTCGTTCAGAGGCAAATAAGCCAAATATTTCAAATGAGCATAAAATGGCACTTGATGCTAAAATGAGTGCTGCTCTTGGTTCTATTATGATTGCTGTAGAGAACTATCCTGACTTAAAAGCAAATGAAAATGTAATGCATCTCCAACATACGCTCAATGAAGTTGAAGAACAGATTTCAGCAGCACGTCGTGCTTATAATCAAGCTGTTACAGACTATAACAATGCACTAGAGCAGATTCCGACAAACTTTATGGCATCAGCTATGAATTACTCTAAAAAAGATGTTTTTGTTATAAGTGAAACTGAGCGTAAAAATATTAATGTTAAAGAACTTTTTAATTAGTAATTATGAAAGAAATTAGTGCACTTACAGACTTTTACTATAAAATACTTTTTCCAAGTTTAGAGATTTTAGAAAAAGAGAGAAAAGCTCTTCGTAGTAAGATAATCATATTTGGGCTAATTTATACAATTGTAGTTCTTTTTTTAATCACTATTATCTTTAGCCAACAGATTGACTTTGAAGTCCTAGCCTTTGTAGGTTTTGCTTACTTTGCTTTTGGTGCTTTTATGTACAAATTTTTCATTAAAGATTATACAAAAGAGTTTAAGAAAAAAATAATTAAACCACTTATACAAGAGATAGATAGAAATCTTCGCTATACACCTACTCTACATCTACCACAACAACACTTTACTCATTCAAAAATTTTCACTCAAACGCCAGATAGAATAAATGGAAATGATTATGTAAAAGGGAAAATAGATGGTATAGAAATTGAGTTTTCAGATTTTCATGCTGAGAAACGACATCGTGATTCAAAAGGAAGAACTTCTTGGTCTACAATTTTTCAAGGTCTTTTTATAGTTAGCGAGTTTCATAAAAACTTTAAAGGGACTACTGTAGTTCTTCCAGATACTGCGCAGAGTACTTTTGGAGATTTTATAGGTTCATGGTTACAGTCAAATAATTTTGGTAGAGAAGACCTTGTAAAGATGGACGATGTGGCATTTGAAAAAGAGTTTGTTGTCTATGGAAGTGACCAGATAGAAGCGAGATATATCCTCACTCATACTCTTATGCAAAAACTTCTCAACTATAAGAAAAGGACTAAAGAAGATGTTTATGTCTCCTTTAACCGTAAGAACATCTACCTTGCAATTGCCTATAACAAAGACTTATTTGAACCGTCTATTTTTCATTCACTTTTAAAGTATAAAATAGCGATGGAATATATCTCAACACTACACCTAGCTATTGGCATTGTCCAAGAGTTAAAACTAAACCAAAAATTATGGAGTAAACTATGAAACTTAAACTACTACTAACTGCCTTACTGGCATCACTCAGCCTTAATGCTGCTACTATTGGAGAGAAACCAACTACTGCTATCATTGAAGGTGATAATGGAGGTCTAGTTCTTGATGGTTCAGCATGGAGTTCTGAGACTCTTAAAGATAGCGTTTACGTTATGTTCTATGTAGATCCAGATGAAAAAGATGTTAATGAACATTATTCTGTAGCACTTAAAACAAAACACTACAGAGAAAAAGGCAAGTTCCAAAGTGTAGCCATCATTAATCTTGCAGCAACTTGGAAACCTAACTTTGTAATAGAAAAAGTTCTCAAAACTAAACAAGAAGAGTTTCCAAAGACACTTTATGTCAAAGATAGAAATAGTGTTTTAGTAAAGGAATGGGGTCTAGAAGATGATGCTTCAAATATTCTTATTTTTGATAAAACAGGAAAACTACTTTTCTACAAATCAGGGAAAATGCAAGAAGAAGATATGAAAAAATCATTTAAAATTATTGAGGCAAACCTATAGTTATGAATAATGAGAGCAGTACACTACTTTTAAGTATTAAGGACCTTTTTACGTCTAAAATGTTGAAGTATTCCATACTTCCTTTCGTATTAAGTATGATAGTTCTTTATGTACTGTTTTTTGTGGTAGCTGGTGTAGGACTAGACTCCTTAGGAAGCATGGAAGTATCAACTACACAAACAAGTATAGAAAATGGTGTACCTCATACGGATAGCTTTAATGCTACACTCGAAGGTAGTGCCATTATTCAGTTTCTAATGAGTCATGCTATCACCTCTTGGATAGCTACTTTTTTAGTCTATACTGTTGGTAGTTTTTTAACACTTTATATGTCTATTTTTGTAGCACTTATTATTGTCGGTTTTCTAACTCCTACTATTTTAAAAGAGGTTCAAAAGAGACACTATAGTGATGTAGAGATGATAGGACACTCAAATATTTTCCAAGCCCTATTTTTAATGCTTAAGTGGATATTTATTATGCTTCTCATGTTTATACTGTTTATTCCCCTGTATTTCATTCCTATTGTTAATATTCTGGCGTTTAACTTACCTCTTTATTATTTTTTCCATAAGATGATGACTTATGATGTGAGTTCAGCTATCTGCACAAAAGATGAATCAATGAAAATAAAGTTTTTTCATGCTTCTACTCTTCGACTAAAAACATTAGGGCTTTATCTTGTCTCACTTATTCCTTTTGTAGTCTTTTTTGCATCAGTATTTTACATCATCTACCTCGGGCATAGTTACTTTCTAGAGACTAAAAATATAAGAGAACAAGGAAATTAAAAGTAACAATATTATATAATCCTTATTAATGTAAATTATTTAAGGATTTTTCTTTTTGTTTAAAACACTTACCGGTAAATTTACATTCTTCTTCTGGTTAATTTTCCTTATAATCGGAATTTCTGTCTACTTATTTTCAACGATATTTATTAAAGACCTATTACAAACAATAGAAAAAGAGAAAGTGGCTTTAATGGTTAACACTCTTAAACCAACTATCTCCTATAACATGGCATTTGAACTTAGCGAAGATATTGAAAAACTTCTTCAAACAGTTTTAAGTGAAAAAAATATTTTAAGTATTAGCCTCTCTTCACAGAAAATAAATATCAATGTTACAAAAGAGAGAACTACTCAAGCTAAAGTCCTAATATACACGACAAAGATACAAGACCCCTTTAGTCATAAAAATATAGCAAATATCACAATAGACTACTCAAATGAAAACCTTCTTCTGTTATACAATAAAATTATCAAAATCCTTCTTATTATTTTCATCTTCGCCCTACTCACTTTTTTAAGTTTTTACCTTTACATAAGAAAAGAGCTTAATGCCCTTGCCTTTATCTCCAAAACTATGAACAAATACTCTAGTAAAAAAGAACTATCACTGATAAATATCAAAAAATCGACATCCGAAATAGATACTATTGCTAATGCTGCAAATGAGATGATGAGTAGTATTTCTAAACATTTTCAAGAGTTAAAATCATTTAACATAAGACTAGAAGAGCAGGTAAAAGAGAAAGTACAAGAGATTCAAACACAAGAACAAATGCTTGTTCACCAGTCTCGTCAAGCTGCTATGGGAGAGATGATAGAGTCTATTGCACATCAGTGGAGACAACCTCTCAACATAATAGGCCTTTCATCTGCTAACTTAGAAATGGAGTATGATTTAGGAGTTATGACAACTGAGAACTTTAAAGAAAAAATGGAAATTATATCTCTAAATATTAACTATATGTCAAGTACTATTGATGATTTTAGAGACTTCCTAAATCCAGACACAACACTCACATACTTTAACCCTGAGCAGACAATCCAAGAAGTTTTCAAGATTTTAAAAGCACAATTAAATAATAACAATATTACTTTTAACCTAAAAACAGATGAAGGTGCAGAACTTTTAGGAATTGAAAATGAGTTTAAGCAGGTTATTTTTATTCTAATTAACAACTCCAAGGATGCTATTAAGTCTCTGCAAAATAGAGATGAGATCAAAAATGCACAAATAAATATATCGATCACTAAAAAAGACAATACTACAACTCTTTCATTTTGTGACAATGGTGGAGGAATAAAAGAGGAAATTATTCACTCTATTTTCAATCCTTACTTTTCAACTAAATTTGCTGCTTCAGGAACTGGTATTGGGCTCTATATCGCTAAAAATATCGTTGAGTCAAGAATGGGTGCCGACCTAAGTGTGAACAATATAAAAAATGGATGTTGTTTTACAATAGTACAAAATCAAAAGACAAGGGAAAATATATGAAAATAATCACTCTTTTACTAACTACAACTTTACTTTTTTCTGATGAAACATTAGGTCTTTTAGAAGATCTTAATAATGCTTCACAAATCAGTACAAAAACAAAACTAAATATCAATCAAACACCAGCTATAGTCTCAGTACTTCACGCTAGTGAACTTCAAAAATTAGGGATTACTGATGTTTACACAGCACTTGAAACTGTACCTGGCATCGAGATATCTATGGGAATTGGTGGTGGAAAACAGATAAATATGCGTGGTAATAAATCTATAGTAACTGATAAAATCAAATTTATGGTAGATGGAATAAGTATAAATGCTGAAGTTAGTGGAGCAAATCAGTTCTATCTCAATATGCCTATAGAGAATATTGAACGTATTGAGATTATTCGTGGACCTGCTTCTGCTCTTTATGGTTCATTTGCTCATATTGGTGTTATCAACATCATCACAAAAGCCTCTACACAAAACTCTAGTACTCTCTTTTTAAGAGGGAGTTCTGAGCGCTCAAATAATGTAGGTTTTACACAACATGCAAATACAGAAACTCTACAACTCGGTTTAAGTGGTTCATTTCAAAATAATTCTCAATCAAGAGAGTATCAAAATTACTCTCAACTTCCAGGGCTAAAGTTTAACTCTTATGAAGATTTTTCAAACTTAGCACTTGGTCTAAATATGACACTCTTTAATGATATTCATTTTATTTCAAAGTATTTAGAGTTAAGTACTCAAAACTATTTTGGGTATGGAACATGGCCAATCGTGCAAGACCCTAAAAAACTAACTCACACATCTTTTGTAAATGAGTTTTCATATACTCCAAGAGTCTCTAAAGAGCTAACACTCGACTTAAAAGTTGGTCATAAATCATACTCTTTAATCGGACAAGCAAGGTTAAGACCCCTTTCTCTATCCCCTATTCCTTTTGACTTGATTGGAGATGGTAATTACCATGAAAAATCTTTATATACTGATTTATCATTAAACTACAAAATTGATAATCATGATGTGATTTTAGGCACCTATCTCGCATATACTAATGCAGATGGAACTACTTATAAAACAAATAATTATTTTATCTCTGAAGATACAAATAGCCCATTAGCAGGTGGGGGTCTTCAAGATAAGATGTCACGTACACAGTATGCTCTCTACCTAAGTGATATTTATAATATCTCTTCTGCTTGGAGTACTAATATTGGTCTACGTTATGACTACTACAGTGATGCAGATAATGCTTTATCACCAAAATTAGCCTTACTCTACACACAAGATGAAAAACAGAACTATAAGTTAATGTACCAACGCTCATTTAGGGTCCCATCTTTTGTAGAACTTTATGGAACTAATGCACCTTTTATAGGTGACCCAAACCTAAAGTCTGAAACTATAGACACACTAGAATTTGCTTATCGTTTTCAAGATAGTTTTGAATCTTGGTTTAGTATCAACTTCTTTTACTCAGATATGCAGAACTTTATCACTCGTAACGCATCACTTGAACTTGCCAATGGAGAGGCTAGTAGCTCCTATGGCTCTGAACTAGAGTTTAAATACCCTATCTTTACTGCTACCTCTCTTCAAGCTAATTACAGCTATGTACACATAGAAGATAAGGATGGCATACAAACACCACTTATATCAAACCACTTAGCAAATGTAATGCTTTCATACCAGATATCTAGTCGTTGGCATACAGGAAGTAAACTCAGATATGTTGGAGAAAAGAAAAGAGAAGAGTTAGATACGAGAGAAGCACTTAGTGCCTATACAACATTTGACCAAACTCTTACTTACACATTTAAAGAGTTAGTACTTCAAGCAAGTGTAAAAAATATCTTTGATGCAGATGTTACTTTCCCCGCCCCTTTAGGTAATGGAGTAACAGGAGGAACATACGAAGATGATTTAATGCGCGATGGTCGTACATTATGGCTAAGTGCTGAGTGGAGGTTTAGATGATAAAAAGAGTTTTATCTCTCTTTCTTATCTTATCATTACAACTCCTTGCAACTGAGTATAAACCTACTGTGCTAAGGCTTGAAGCAAAACTCTTTCCTAAGATGATTTTGCTTAATGAAGGGCTTAACAAGATGTCTGACTCTCTTCATATTTATATATTAGCAAAAGAGTGGGATTTAAATGCGGCAGAAGAACTTCAAAACTATATTGAGTCTTATTATCCAGAAAAAATATCAGGAAAAGATATAGTTGTTGAGATAAAAGTATTTAAAGAACTCAAGAATTCACCTGATGCATTAATTATTTTACATCACGATAAAGAAGAACTCATTAAAATTGCAAGCTGGGCAAATAGACATAGAGTAATGTCCCTTGCCTATGACTCCGCTTATATGGAGTATGGAATACTAGCCTCACTCTATATCGGAAAGTCAACAAAACCATATCTAAACAAACAAATCATACAGAAGTATGGATTCAAGTTTAATCCATACCTTCTTAAACTTTCTAAATTCAGATAAATACTACTCTTCTTCTTTTTCTTCTTTCATAACTAATGCTCTATAGGCTTCATCTTTAGGTACTAAACCAGCTTCATATAAAAACTGAGATGGCATAAAGTTCTGTTTTTTGACCTTATCATATTTTGCAAATGAGAGGTAAAGTATATCTTTTGCACGAGTTACTGAGACATAAAAGAGACGACGCTCTTCATCAAGACTTCCACCTCTTTGCATAAGTTTACGGTTTGGAAAACGCCCATCCATCAAGTCTATGACATAAACTTCTTTATACTCTAAACCCTTAGAAGCATGAACACTTAGAAGATTTACACCCTCTCCTTGTGTTAAGTCTGAAGAACCAAGAATCATAGCGTTTAAAAAACGTTCATGTTGTGAGTATGGTTTTGTAAGCTCTTGAAGTAGCATATTTTTTCGCTCTATTCTAGTAAGTGCTTCTGCTTTTTGTTTCTCATCAACACTTCCATCTTTTTGCTGTCCACGTTTACTTGCTAAAGTATCAGCTATATACTTAAAAAGTTCAGAAGTAATGATTTTCTTCACTACTGTTTGAGGCTGTTTCACACCTTTTAAATCACGAAAGAGTAAATAAAAGTTATGTAAAAAAGTAGCAGAATCTTTTGTGAGTTTAGGATGTTTTAAAACAGGATTTTTCATAAACTTTGCTTCAAAACCTAGCTTTGCATACTTACCAACTGCTCCTAGTTCTAAAAAGTCATCAAAAAGACCTAGCTGATGATTTAACTTACGTTTTTCAAAAGGGTTTTTTAGAGACTCATCAGGAGCATAGAGACCATAAAACATACTCCCCTGACCGAGAGCTTTCAGTGCTATGTAAAGCTCTTTTGCCATAGCACTCCCAATACCACGAGCAAACTCAAAAAGGTGTATAAACGCCATCATATCAGACTCATTTATAAGAAGAGTATAGAGGTCTAAAATTGCTTTGATTTCACGTGAGTCAAAAAATGAAGTTCCACCTTTTCTCTTACAAGCTATATCAAGCTCACGAAGCCCTACTTCTATACCATCTGCAGAAGAGTTATTACGAAAAATTACCGCTATCTCTTCTCTTGGCGTTTGGCTCTTTTGTATCATCGCTGCTATTTGGTGGTACTGATCAAAAAGTTCATCAAACGCTAGAAGTGATGGTGCTTTTGCATCTCCTGTACGTGTCACTTCTAACTGTTTGGGATAGATTCTTTCATTATGTTCTATCACCTTTGTTGCGAGGGAAAGTATGGGACGAGAAGAGCGATAGTTTTTAGTAAGAGTATGAACCTTTGCCTCAGGGAACTTCTTTGTAAAGGAGCCAATGATTCCTATGTCTGCACCATTAAAAGCATAAATACTCTGGTCATAATCTCCAACACAAAAGACAGAAGGAGGTTTCATTGCATCAATAAGTGTACCTTGTAGTGCATTTGTATCTTGGTACTCATCTACAAGCACTTCCTTATAACCAAGTTCTTTTGTTTTACACATCTCTCGAAAGTTTAAAAGTAAGTCATTAAAGTTTACAAAACCATACTCTTTTTTGAGTCTTTCAAACTCATCTACAACATCTGCATAAATGAGAGCAAAACTTTCATGGTCTGGATATTTTTCGATTACCCAATCTTCAAAATTATTGTTGAGTTCTGTATTTTGATAAAAGGAGTACATATCGTAAAGATGATTTCCACCATAAGGAGTTATTTCAGCATTTATATGATCAAATTTTCGCTTCTCGAAAACTGAACGAAAGAGAGTTTTAAGCTCTCTCTGCTGTTTTAACACAACCTTCTTATCATGCTTTTTTAGCCATCTATAACTTACTGCATGAAAAGTCCCAGCATCAATCTGCTTGGCAACCCCTGCTCCAAAGTACTCAGCTACACGTTCAACCATCTCAGCGGCTGCTTTATTTGTAAAGGTAAGAAGAAGTATCTCGTTTGGTTTGATACCAGTAGCAAGTAAATGACCTATACGACCAACAATAGTTGAAGTTTTTCCAGTCCCAGCAGAAGCGATAATGAGGTTTTCTTTAGTAGAAGCAGTTGCTGCAGCATATTGTTCTGTATTTAAGCGCGATAGTGGCATATAAGCAACTCCTGTTTCAAATTTTAAGAGTGTGATTATACCTTGTAAGTATTAAAGTGCACTAATTTTCTCTGAACCGATGACACAGTTTCTACCATTCTCTTTGGCTTCATATAAATAGTCATCTGCAATTTTATACATCTTATCAAGATTTACATTATCAAATTCATTTACTATACAGACACCAAATGAGGCAGTAATCATGCCAAAAGGACTATTCAAATGCTTAATATCTAAATTCATTATTTTTGACTTTATATTTTCAATACTTGTCACTATTTTAGAATGTTCATCTGCCATAAATATAGCACAGAACTCTTCTCCACCGACTCTAAAAGTACTATCAGCCTCTCTTCTCATACTCTCTTGAAGTGCCTTGGCAACTTTAACTAAAGCTTCATCACCTAGCATATGACCATAAGAGTCATTATACTCTTTGAACTTATCTATATCCAAAAGTACAAGAGCAAAATAACTACCATTTTGCTTAGCTTTTATCAGTTTTTCTTTAAACTGTACTGCTAAGTGTCTACGATTATAAAGTCCGGTTAAAGGGTCTGTAATAGAACACTTCTCTAAAGTTTTTATATAATTTTCTTCTAGATCTTGTTTTTCTTGAAGTGTTGAATATGCATGTTCAAGACTATGTTCAAAAAAATATGTGATGAGAGTTAAACCTAAACTTGCCATAATGAGTCTTGCAAAAGATGCGTTATTCCATGTTCCATCTTGCCAAATATCAAGTCCACTGTATGCTATTGAAAAGACTATGATATAAAACATAATAGTAATTAATAAACCTTTTTTACTACCATTTATAAAAATAGCAAATATAGGTAAAAAAATCGTCCAAATGAGAGTAAAATCTTTACCTTCGACAAGATATACTAATACAGACATAAGAATAAAAATATCTGCAGTAGCTATTAATGATGCCCTTTTTATATCTCCATACTTACGAATATCATAGATGGCATAGATAGCACCGAGTATTGCTAGTGTATCTATCATTCCAATATAATAAGCATAGGTGTAAAATATATTATAGATAGAAAAAAATGCTAATATACCACTACTCACATAAAGTAATATATTTAATAATACTACTTTTCTTGCAGTAGGACTATATGCTTCTAGTTCTAAGTTAGACAATAGTAAGTTTTTATATGTTGATGAGTATCTCATTTTTTTCTTTAAAATTAATCTTTTTTATTATTATATCACTTTTTTGTAATATTTATTATATTTTTGTCTCTAATTTGCTATAAGTAGATATTCATCCCTTTTTAGCTATAATCGCGCAATTATAAATCATAAATTTTAAGGCTATATATGTCAGATAACAAATACAATGCTAAAGAAACTGAAAACAGATACTACAAACTTTGGGAAGAACGCAAATACTTCGAAATAGATGCGAACAAAGCCATCCAAGAAGAGGGAAAAAACTTCTCTATTATGATGCCACCTCCAAATGTAACTGGGCGTTTACACATCGGTCACGCACTTACATTTACACTCCAAGATATCATCACTCGTTACAAACGTATGGATGGTTACAAAACTCTTTGGCAACCAGGGACTGACCATGCCGGTATTGCTACTCAAAATGTTGTTGAAAAACAACTTCTTGCAGAGGGGACTACTAAAGAAGCATTAGGTCGTGAGAAATTTTTAGAGAGAGTTTGGGCTTGGAAAGAAGAATCTGCTGGAATCATGACTCAGCAACTTCGTCACATGGGTGTAAGTCCTGCTTGGGATAGAGAACGCTTTACTATGGATGCTGGTTTACAAAAATCTGTAAAAGAGTCATTTGTAAAACTTTACAATGATGGTCTCATCATCCGTGGAAACTACATGGTAAACTGGTGTACACATGATGGTGCACTATCAGACATCGAAGTAGAACATGAGGATACTGATGGTAAATTTTACCACATCACTTATCCATTTGCTGATGGAAGTGGAAGTGTTGAAGTTGCAACGACAAGACCTGAGACATACTTTGGTGATACTGCAGTTATGGTTCACCCTGATGATGAAAGATATAAAGACCTTATAGGTAAAAAGATTAAGCTTCCTTTACTTTCTCGTGAAGTAGCTATCATCGCTGATACTCATGTTGATATGGAGTTTGGAACTGGTGTTGTTAAAGTTACTCCTGCACATGATCAGAACGATTATGAAGTTGGTAAACGTCACAACCTAGAGTTCATCACAGTTTTTGATGAAAAAGGGATTCTTAATGATTATGCTGAAGAGTTTAAAGGACTTGACCGTCTTAAAGCTCGTGATGTAATCGTTAAACGCCTTGATGAAGAGGGTTTTATCGTTAAGATAGAAGACCATAAACACCAAGTTGGACACTGTTACAGATGTAAAAGTATTGTTGAACCTTACATCTCAAGACAGTGGTTTTTACGTAAAGAAGTAGCGGACAAATCAATAGAAAAAACAAATGCAGGTGAAGCACAGTTCTTCCCTCCTCATTGGATAAACTCTTACAACTCTTGGATGGGTGAACTTCGTGACTGGTGTATATCTCGTCAACTATGGTGGGGACATCAGATACCAGTATTTTATTGTGATGATTGTGACCATGAGTTTGCATCACAAGATGAAACGCCAGATGCTTGTCCAAAATGTGCATCTAAAAACCTAACTCAAGATCCTGATGTTCTTGATACATGGTTCTCTTCTGCACTATGGCCTTTTTCAACTCTTGGTTGGGGACAAAAAGGCGACACAGAGATGGAGAAACTTTTTGAGTCAAATGACATGAAAGATTTCTATCCAAATACTCTTCTAATCACTGGTTTTGACATCCTTTTCTTCTGGGTAGCGAGAATGATGATGATGGGTGAGAACTTCAATGGTCAACTACCATTTAACCACATCTACCTTCATGCACTTGTTCGTGATGCGAATGGTGATAAGATGAGTAAATCTAAAGGAAATGTAGTTGACCCTCTTGACACTATAGAGAAGTACTCTGCTGACATCCTGCGTTTTACACTTGCTATAAGTGCTGCGCAAGGTCGTGACATCAGAATGAGTGAAGAGAAACTTGAACTTAATCGTAACTTCACAAACAAGCTTTACAATGCTACAAAATACTTACAGATGAATGTAGATGTATTTCCTGATTTAACTGGCTTTTGTGTTGAGACTGACCTTGGTAGATACATGATGAGTCGTCTGAACTTTGCAACTAAAGAAGTTCGTTCTTACTTAGATGAGTACAAGTTTAATGATGCAGCATTAGTAATGTATAAATTTTTATGGAATGAGTTTTGTGGTTGGGGAATCGAGCTTTCAAAGGCAGATAAAGCGTCTATAGTTGAACTTGGAGCTATCTTCAAAGAAGCTATGAAGCTTCTTCACCCATTTATGCCCTTCATCACTGAACATCTTTACCATGAGCTAAGTGGAACAACTCTTGAAGATGGTGAGTCTATCATGCTAATGCGTTTTCCAAGTAAAATCAAGCAGCGAAAAGAAGAAGCTAAATTTGAGATTATTATGGATGCTATTGTTTCTATTCGTAGAGCGAAAGTTCTTGTAGACTTAGCAAATCAAAAAATCGAAAAAGCTTATGTGAAGATAGATGGAATAAATGAGAAAGATAAAAAGATGATGTTACCATTTATCATCAAACTAGCAAAAGTTACAGATGTTGAATTTACTGAAAGTAAAATTGAAAATGCAGTAAGTGATATCTCTGATAAGTGTGAAACATTCATCCCTACAGACTCTATAGATTTAACTTCTATCATCACTAAGTTAGAAAAACAAGATGAAAAACTCCAAAAAGAGATGGGTAAACTTAACGGTATGCTTAATAATGAAAGATTTGTAGCAAATGCACCAGAAGATGTTCTGACTAAAAACAGAGGATTACTTGCAGATGCTCAGGCTAAACAAGTTAAAGTATTAGAGCAACTAGACTCTCTTCGCTCGTAAAATATTTTTGATTAAGAGGACTTTATGTCCTTTTAATTTACTAAAATTTCAGTTAGGAAAAACATGAATCTTATATCTAAACTTTTAGAAAAAACACCATCTATTCACTTTATTACATTTATAATTATACTCTCAAGTTTTTATGCTCTTGTTCTTAACTATCCCATCATTTCATTATTTTATGATTTAGCAGTCGATTCTAATCTTTTCTTAGCGTTTAGTGGTCCTTTCTTACTATTTTTCTGTTTTTTAATTATTTTTTCTCTTATTTCTATTCCATATATTTTTAAACCTTTTCTTGTCTTTTTAACAATTGGTTCTTCACTTGCTATGTATGCAACACTAAAATACAATGTTATGTTTGACAATGATATGATAGAAAATATCTTTGAAACTAGTACTTCGGAAGCTACAAGATATCTTAATACCAACGTAATACTCTATTTTATTATGACGGGTATTATTCCTTCTCTTCTTATAATTTTAGTGAAGATCAAACCAGCTAAAAATATTTTAACAGCACTTAGTCATAGAATAATTCTTATAATAATCGCAATTGTGGGTATTGGTATAATATATATCACATCGTTTAAAGGTTACTCTTCTATTGGTAGAAATAATAGTTACTTAAATAGAATGATTAACCCTGCCTATCTTTACAGTTCAATAAAGTACCTTAAAAATAACTATTTTAAGGAAAAGCTCACTTATATAAAAATTGGTGAAGATGTACTGCTTCCTCCTGCAAAGAATGACAAACCAACTCTTGTCATTCTTTTCTTAGGTGAAACTATGCGAGCACAAAACTCTTTTTACAATGGTTATGCTCGTGACACAAATCCTTACACAAAAGAGTTTGACTTACTAGCTTTTCAAAATGTAGCAAGTTGTGGGACGGCCACTGCTATCTCTGTTCCTTGTATGTTCTCAAACATGCCACGAGAGAGTTACAATAAAGACAGAGCAAATGCTCAAGATAATGTTCTTGATATCTTACAGCGAGCTGGTGTTAGCATCAGATGGAAAGAGAATAATGATGGTGGGAAAGGTGTAGATAAACATATAAAAGCACTTGAAATTACAGATGAAGAAAAAGGGAAACACTGTGCAACGGGAGAGTGTTTTGATAGTGTTTTACTTGATAACCTCGAGACTTTCATCAACCAAGACGATAGTAACAAACTTATAGGATTACACCTACTTGGTAGTCATGGTCCAACATACTATAAACGCTATCCTGATGAGTTTAGAAAGTTTACTCCTTCATGCGATACTAGTGACCTTGTTGCTTGTAGTGATGAAGAGATTGTAAATGTATATGATAATACTATTGTTTATACAGACTATATTCTTAGTGAGTCAATAAGATTACTAAAAAAATACTCTGATGAATATAATGTTGCCATGATGTACCTCTCAGATCATGGAGAGTCACTGGGTGAAAGTGGTTTCTACCTTCATGGTAGTCCCTATATGATAGCACCGATTGAGCAAAGAAGAATCCCTTGGTATCTCTGGATGCCAGATGAGTATGCTCAGGCTAAAGGTATAGATAAAGAGTGTTTAACAAAGAAACTCAAAGAAGAGACAAGTGGTCTATCTCATGATAACTTTTTTCATACATTACTAGGATTATATTCTGTGCAAACATCTGCTAAAGATAGTAAGTTAGACTTGATTGAGAGTTGTCGTATTAAATAATACAACAACTTCAAAGGCTAGTCGATAAGCTGATACTGCTCACGTAAAATCTCAATAACTTCAGCTTTTGGGTTATCTGAAAGTACGATTTTTTCACCTGTGATTTTTTCTGCTATATCTATGTAAGTTTTTGAGACATTCATTAAAACTTCTGTCGGAAGAGCATTCTCACGAGCAAGTGCTTCGCGTTCGTCCATTCTTGACTTATTTAGTAAAATATCTGGATCAGAAAAATGTTTTAAGAGTAACTGACGAAATCCTTCTTTAGAGTTTTCAACAACTTTACCATTAGCATACTCTGCTCCATCCCAAATACGTGAAGAGTCAGGTGTCCCTACTTCATCCATATAGATTAACTTATCATTACCTTGGCTATCTTTAACATAACCAAACTCAAACTTAGTATCAACAAAAATTTGATCAAGTTTTGCAAGCTCTTTTGAAATCATATCAAAGCCTTCTGTTAAAAGCTTTTCATATAAAGCGATATCATCAAGTGATTTAAAATTAAAAGCTTCAAAATTATCTTCAATGTTTTTACGAGTTATGTTCACATCATCAACAGCCGGAACTCCTGGAATACCAGTTAAAATACCTTTAGTAGAAGGCGTTTGTAAAAGCTCTGGTAGTTTAGAGTCTTTAGTAAGTCCCTCTGCAATCTCAATGCCACAAAACTCACGTTCGCCTTTTTCATATGAACGCCACATTGAACCTGTAATGTACTGACGACAAATCGCCTCAATCATTACCGGCTTAGCTTTTTGTACTATCCAAACAAAAGGGTGTGGAATATCTAAAATATGACTATCTGCAAGTCCCTTTTCTTTAAAGAGTTTAAACCAATGGTTTGAAATGGCGTTTAAAGCAGCACCCTTACCAGGAACACCTTGCATACCACCCTCACCTTTCCAAATACAATCAAAAGCAGAGATACGGTCACTAATAACCATTATTGCCAAAGGTGTATCAAGAGGCACATCGTAAGCTTTCTCTTTTATCAAACGCTCACTATCACTCTGAGTTAACCAATATACAGAGCGGACCTTACCGCTATGTACCGGTGAGTCTGTACGAATTGGAAGATCATTATTTACTGCTAATACTTTGTCAGCTAAATTCATTATTAATACCTTTATATTAACTATTTTCTACTAAATATTTTAAAGGCATATTTTACCACAAACACATAACTATTTCGATATAATTCGCAAAATATTTAATCTCTACTTAAAAGGTGTTGTACAATTGTTTGATTTAAAAAAATATACTGCTGCTAATATCAAAAATGATGTTTTATCTGGTTTAGTTGTTGCGGTTGCTCTTGTTCCTGAAGCTATTGCTTTTAGTTTCATCGCAGGGATCAGTCCTATAGTTGGACTTTACACTGCTTTTATTTTAGGGCTTATTACTGCTCTTATCGGTGGTAAACCAGGTATGATTTCTGGTGCTACTGGTGCGGTTGCCATTGTTTTAGTGGGTCTTACTCTTGAAGTTACAAACACTCTTACATTATCAGGTGCTTCTGGCGATGCTATTGCAATCACAGTTCTAAACTACATCCTTTTAGCTACTGTTATCGCGGGTCTTATTCAAGTAGCTATCGGTATGCTTAAACTTGGTAAGTTTATCCGTCTTGTTCCTACTCCAGCTATTCATGGTTTTGTAAATGGGCTTGCTATCGTTATCGGTACTGCCCAGTTTAAATTCTTTGAGGGTCAAGGTTATATGATGTATGCACTTGTAGCTGTAACTATGGCTATTATGTACATTCTTCCTAAGTTTACAAAGGCTATTCCTGCTGGTCTTGTTGCTATTATTGCTATTACACTTGGCGTTTACTACACAGGTGCAAACACTCTTCTATTAAGTGGTCTTGATGATATGAGTAAGTATGCTGGACAGATGCCTAACTTTGAAATTCCTTACTACCTCTTTAATATAGATGCTATTTTACTTGTACTTCCTTTCTCTATTATCGTTGCACTTGTTGGTATCATCGAGTCACTTCTTACTCTATCTGTTTTAGATGAGTTAAGTAACACTCGTGGTTCAGCAAACAAAGAGTGTATCGCTCAAGGAACGGGTAACATCACTTGTGGTTTCTTCGGTGGTATGGCTGGTTGTGCAATGATTGGTCAAAGTATTATCAACTACACTTCTGGTGGAATTGGACGTTTATCATCTTTCATTGCAGCACTTGGACTTATCATCTTAGTTGTAAGTATGAGTGGTGTTTTAAATGCTATTCCTGTTGCAGTTTTGGTTGGTATCATGTTCATGGTTAGTATCGGAACATTTGAGTGGTCAAGCTTCTCTCGTCTAAACAAGATGCCTCGTACTGATGCAGTTGTTATGGTTACTGTTACAGTTATAACTGTTGTAGAAGATTTAGCCGTTGCTGTTATTGCTGGGGTTATCATCTCTGCACTTGCATTTGCTTGGAAACATGCTCGTATTTTTGCTACAACACATACAGAGGAGGATGGTACAAAAGTTTACGAACTTGATGGTCCTCTTTTCTTTGGAAGTGCCTCAACTTTTGCAGATAACTTTGACATAGAGTTAGACCCTCCTAAAGTTGTTATTGATTTTAAAAATGCTAGAGTTATGGATTCAAGTGGTGTTGAAGCAGTTGATGCTATCACTAAAAAGTATGAAGATGCAGGGAAGAACCTTCTTCTTCGTCACTTAAGTGCAGATTGTAAAGCAATTCTCAAACTAGCAGGTCCACACTGTTCTTATGAAGAAGATGATCCTACTTACAAGGTAGCGTTTAATTATTAAGCTATAAAATGTCATTATTAGACATTTTTCTATGTTATAATTAATATATGAACTACAAATCTTTACAATTTAAAATATTAATAATTTTTACAATGCCGGCTATCGCTCTTGTTTACTTCTCTTACTCATTGGTAAGTTCAAAGTATCAAGAGCTTGAAACAAGCTCACTGCACACACTATCTGCAAAAATCACATATACACTCAGCGACTTTATGCATAACATTCAAATAGAGAGAGGTCTTTCTGCTGGATATATTGTTTTAAAAAGTTCTCTTAGCAAAAAGACTTTACAAGAACAATATAAACACACAGATAAAGCATACCAAGAAATATTAACTTATATATACAATAAGTCAAACCATAGAGCTAGTCTATATTCTCTTTTTGGTGAAAAAAACAAACCTTTCATTACTAAAATAATTAACGAGTTCCAACAAATAAGTAGTATAAGACAAAAAGTACTAAACTCCAACATAAGTTTTAAAGACGAAATAGGCTTTTATTCAGAAATAAATGAACAAATATTAAACTCAATTAATATTTTCATGAACTTCTCTGATGAAAAAACGAATAGAGATAATGATGCACTTTATAAACTTCAACATCAAAAAGAGACTATGGGTCTTATTCGTGCATATATTTATAACCAACTGCTTTCAAATTATAACAACCAAATAACTATCAATATGGCTAAAGAGTTAGAGTTAACACAGGAGATGCTTCATCGTGAATTTTATATTCATGCTAGTATACCTTCCATTGCACTTTATAATGCGGGTATAGATGCTACATTACATAATGAACTTCAACAGATGCTAATTAAATTTTTTCATAAAAAACTCACCCGAGATGATGCTAATAAGTGGTTCACACTAAGTAGTAAATATATTAATCAAATAGAAAGCATCTCAAATAATATGCTTAAATCCTCACTTGATATGACAAAAAGTAGACAAGACAATGCTACAAAATCTCTATATATAGTTGCAGTACTCTGGGTTCTTTCTCTTTTAGCTTTTCTTTTTCTTCTTTATATATTAAAAAAGTTAATTGATAAAGAGAAACATATTACTGATGAACTTAGAATTGCCTCATATACTTTTGATTCTCATGAAGCTATGACAATAACAGATGTAAATGGGACTATACTTAGAGTAAACCAAGCATTTACAGATATAACAGGATATTTAGATACAGAAGTAATCGGTAAAAATCCAAGGGTTCTAAAGTCAGATAAACACTCTGCAGAATTTTATAAAAATATGTGGCATGAAATCCATACTCATGGAAAGTGGTCTGATGAAATCTATAACAAAAGAAAAAATGGTGAAATTTACCTAGAAAGACTCTCTATAACAGCTATTAAAAATGATGATGCAATAACTACACATTACATTGCACAGTTTTTAGATATTTCCGATTTAAAAGATGCTCAAATTTTGGCACAGCACCAAGCAGATCATGATTTTTTAACAGGTCTTATCAATAGAAAAGCTCTTATTAACCGTCTTGGAGAAGAGTTTTCTAAAGGTCGTCGTCACAACTTTGTACATGCATTTCTTTTTATAGACCTTGACCACTTTAAAGTAGTAAATGATAAATATGGACACAATATTGGGGATAAAGTTTTGATTGAAGTTGCAAAAAGGCTAAAGAGTCAGATTAGAACTGAAGATGTACTTGCAAGAATGAGTGGTGACGAATTTGTAATTATACTTCTAAATTTAAAGCAAAATGAAAATGATGCAGCAATTCAAGTAAAAACAAAATGTGAGAAAATTATTCATACTGTTTCTCAAGAGTTTACAATAGAAGAAAATAAGATTAATATCGGTGCAAGTATTGGTATTAAAATTTTTCCAGATAGTGAAAAAACTACACAGGATGTCATTGTACATGCAGATACAGCTATGTATCAGGCTAAAAAAAGTGGTAAAAATAGATATGTTTTTTTTGATAGAGAAATAGAACTTCAACTTAGACAGCTATCAATCCTAGAGGATGAGATACACCTGGCCATAGAGAACTCTCAGTTTGAATTTTATCTCCAAGCTAAAGTTAATGTACAAACAGAACTAGTTTGTGGTGCAGAAGCTCTTATTCGATGGATCCATCCAATAAAAGGTACTCTTTATCCAGATAGCTTCTTACAAGTACTAGGAAATATGGGACTTATCCCTCAAATAACTAAACTAGCACTTGTAAGTGTATGTAAGTTCATGGATTTAAATAGAGAAACTTTCACTGGCAATATATCTATTAATATAAACTCTAATGAACTTCTTAATTCTGAATTTAAAAATGAGTTATTAAATATATTAAACCTATACAATATCCCTGCAAATCGAATTGAACTAGAGATACTTGAGGATGATTTAATTGAAGACTTTGATACTATTAGTCAAAAGATACTCAAATTAAAAGAACTTGGTATCAAGTTTGCCATAGATGATTTTGGAACAGGATATTCATCTATAACATACCTAAAAAAACTTCCAGTTAACAACCTGAAAATAGATAGAAATTTTACCCAAAACCTACATGAGGCCTCAAATAAAGAACTTGTAAAAATGATGATTAATATGGCAAAAACATTTAATATGAAAAGTATTGTTGAGGGTGTAGAAAATGAATCACAACTGGCATTTATTAAAGAGTGTAAAGCTGATAGCTATCAAGGATATTACTTCTCTAAAGCAATACCTCAAGAAGAGTTTATTCACCTATTAAATCAGGCTTAGGCTCTCCAAAGTAATAACCTTGCGAGTATTCAATCCCAAGTGACTTTACTTTAGCTTGAACAGCTTCGTTATGTATAAATTCAGCAATAATTTTAATACCACCCTTTTTGCACATAAATACAATAGCATCAACTATAATCTGGCTTTTTTCATCATCCACAATATTTTTAATAAAAGCACCATCAATTTTCAGATAGTCGGGGTGTATCTCTAAAAGTCTAGACATATTAGAATTTTCAGCACCAAAATCATCTATAGCTATCTTAAAGCCTTTGGCTCTTAAAGAGTTTAGTTGCTGTATGATTATTTCATTATCTAATGTAGTTATCTGTTCTAACATTTCTAAAACAATACGAGATGGGTCAATATTATACTTTTGTGTATTTTTAAGTAAGAAGAACTCTAAAAATCCTAAAAGTAAATCTTCTTGAGTTATATTTATCGAAAATTCTAAATCATTGTTTGCAAACTTCTTACAACTCTGAATTATTAATGATTTTGTAACATAAGACAGGCTTCCTGTTACACGAGCAGCCTCCATAAACATATAAGGAGAGATAATTTCATCTGCATCTTTTATACGTGCAAGACACTCATATTTATCAATTTTTCCAGTTTTATTATTAACAATAGGTTGAAAATAAGCGAGAATATTTTCATTTTCAACGGCTTCTTTAATCTTTAAAATCCAGTATATATTTTTTTGCTGAGAGCGGACATACTCAGTATCTTTGTCATAAATTATATAATGATTTCGTTTTGAAATTCTTGACTCTTTCATAGCAAGTTCAGCATTGATAATATTATCTAATCCAACATCAATGGATACACCAATACTTAAAGAGACAATAATTGTTGTATCTTTAAGTATTGGCAGTTCTGTTTGTGAGAAAAATGAGAGAATAGATTCACAAAAAGTTTCTAACTCCTTTTTTGATGACTCTGTATTTATTAGGATAAATCTATCAGCAGAATATCTATAAAGTTGGGAGTTGTTTTTTTTTACAATCGTTAAATATTTAGCTACTTGACAGAGAACTTTTGTTCCTACATCATAATCATATGCGGCATTGATATTAGCGAAATTATCTATATCAAGTAAAACATAGTTAATACACTCCGATGAAGATTTAAGTCTCACAATAAGCTCTTCATGTGAGCCTATTTCAGGAACTAATTCACAACTATTCATACTCATAATCTACTTATCCTTTCTAACCATTATAAAACTCTCAGGTATCTTAGATTTATACTTTGGCATACTCATTCCAATATTAGCATTAATATATGTAGGGTCGGCTATAACAAATTTACGACGCTCTACTTTAACACTATCACCTCTCATAGGTATATAAAGTGCGGTAGACATATGATCACTATACTGAACACCTACTACCGAGATATTAAAGAGTTTTTTAACTAGATATGCAAAAAGAATTGTTCTATCTTCACAGTCAGACTTGTCATAGTAAAGTGTCTCAGTTGAGAACATAACTTTTTCTCTACCAAACTGAGCATTATCTCTCTCATATTTAAAAGCTTTTTGCACAAAATGTAGTACAAAATTAATAGCTACACTCGCTTTTTTTCCATCTAAATATGGTTTTAAATCTTGAGCAATTTGATCATAAAGTTCTTTGTCCATAGGTGCATTAAAGTATGTATCATAATCTGCTTGTGGATAAGTTGCCATAAAGTCTATAAGATTTTTATCATATTTAAAACTAGTTGTATATTTTTTACCAAATTCTTTAAATGTTAAAGTTTTTGAATGCAAGTTTTTTTCAAAATTTGGTAATGTTTTTAAACTTAAATCTAAAGGTTTATTTGCTTGTGGATAGTCTTGTTTATAAGTATAAACTCTACCAGCAGAACCCTTAGCATAACGACTTATAAGAAAAAATCTTTTGTTTTTAAAAGTGTAATAAGGTGTGTCATAAATCATTCTATGACTATAGTGCATTACAACTATATGTTTTCCAGCTAAGCCAACTTTTATCGCATACCCTAGCTTATTAAAAATAAACCAGCTGAATAGTTTTTGTTCATCAGGAGTTTCAAAAAGAGAGTTTGAAATCATATTTACAAGAACATATACACCCCAGTCATTTAAATTTAAATCTTTTTGAATTGCTTTAATATCAGAAATTGTATCTTCATAGTCACTAGAAGCTAAAGTTGAAAAAGCATTTGAAATTCCATTCTGATTTTGAGGATAAAACTTCATCTCTTTAAATTTATTATCTATGTTTACACCTACACTTTGTCCAAAGTAAAGAAGATTTACATCTTTTACTTTTTCTTGCACAACTACTACCTTAACCTGCTGTTTTTGTGCTGGTTTTGGTTTATTTACTGGTCTTATAAGTACAACTTTCTTAATCTCTTTAACTAAAGGTTTGGTAGTTATTATCTCTTTTTTAGGAACAACTACTCTTACTCTAGGACCTATTTTTTCTATCTTTTTCTGTACAGTAGGTGTAATAGCTTTGGGTTTTGGTTTTTCGTATAAGGGGGTTGGTTTTTTAGAAGTAAACTCTTCCCACTGTGCTTTTAAGTAGTTGCCAAATTCTTTATCTCTGGCATCTCTATACTCTGAAAATGAGTTCTCTTGTACACGCTTAAAATCTTCAAAGCTTTGAGCTGTGAGTGATGATGCTAGTAGTAATAGCCCTAGGCTAAAAAGGCCAAATTGCTTGAATTGCTTTAGTTCCCCATCCTTGTTTGTTTGCACGATCAACATCCCCTTCTGTTTTATACAATATTTTTGCATCACTCATTTGAGCTGAATTTATATTATTATTTTGGTCTATATCATAAGGGCGAATAACACCACTTATCTGAATTATTTGCTTTTGATCATCTACTAATATCTCTCGTTTACCTGAAATAAAATAGTTTCCATTTTGTAAAATTTTCACAACACGTGCTGAAACTGTTGTAGTAAATCTTGCATCTTTAGTTGCACTTCCCTTACCCTGATAAGCAGAAGTTGAAGTTGAGTTAAAGCCTACATCCGTAAAACCATTAAGTCCATTTATACCTGACTGAGTAACACCATTTGCTCCACCAGTAGTAGTAAAGGCTCCTCCACCAAGATTCATAGTATCATTTTCTGAAAGTTGCTTTGCTCCAACACTAGAACTACTTGCAACTTCTGAAATAATTACAGTTACAATATCGTTAACATTCATAGCTTTATGATCTGAGAAAAGTGGATTTTCTCCTTGACCAAAAAGACTTCCTGTTGAGATAAAATCTTTCTTATCTTCACGAGAAGGAATCTGTTCCACATATTTTGGTGGTTCAAAATTCATCTCTGGTTCTGTAAGGCCTGCTGTACATCCACTTAAAGTAAGTATAGCAAAAATTAGTGTTAAAGTGGTGAGTAATTCTTTTTTCATCAATAATATTCCATAGTATAGGTTATTTTAGTTATAATTCTAGCAATTTTAGTTCCATATATAAAGGATTTGTCTAATGTCATTAAGAGAAACAATTAATACAGCTGTAAAAACTGCTATGAAAGCAAAAGATACAAAAAAAAGAGATGCACTTCGCTTACTCATGTCAGCATTTAAACAGATAGAAGTTGATGAAAGAAGAGAACTAAGTGATGATGATGTTATTAAAATTATCACCCAACAAGTTAAACGCCGAAATGATGCAGCAACTCAATACAGAGATGCTGGTCGTGACGATTTACTAGAGATAGAACTAGGTGAAATAGCTTTTTATGAAGTTTATTTACCAGCACAAATGAGTGATGAAGAGTTAATATCTGCACTTAAAAGCATAATAGAAAAAACTGCTGCCTCGTCGATGAAAGATATGGGTAAGGTAATGGGTATGGCTTCTAAAGAACTGGCAGGAAAAGCTGATGGTAAACGCATCAATGAATGTGTTAAAACTCTTCTTGGCTAAGAGTTTTGTGTCTTAAAAAAGACAAATATAACACCTAGTACCGCGATAATACGTGAGTATTTATCTTGTACTGGAGCAGGACGAAACTTTTCTAAAATCTTAGAGAAGTGTCCTGTTATATCTATAAGTGCTATCCAAAATTGTGCAGCTACAGAAGAGACAAAAATCATCCCTGCTAAATATTTTAGCATCTCAAAAACTGATTCCATTATTTTCCTTCTCTACCAATCATCTAAAACAAAACCCTTTGGCTCATCTTCGACTTCTCCAACCTCAACATTTTCATTTATTTCTGGTTCTATTAATTTTTGAGCTTGTGGTTTATTCATCTGCTCTTCAAACTTTAACTCTAAACCTTTACTAGTCATTACAAACCCATTTACATGGAGTTTACCCTCATGGATTTGGTTGTGATGTTCTTTACATAAAGGGATTAGGTTATGTTTATTGTCCTTATGAAAATGACCTATAAACCCTGCACTATCAGCCAAACTTCTTTGTGATATATGATGAACATCCTCAGCCATAGCCCCACAGATAATACACTTGGTTACATAAAGCTCTTTGTTATACTTAGATGTTTTCTTTTTCACTAGAAGTTCTAACTCATCGAAATCATTTGATAAACGCTTACGAATGGCGTTTGCAGTCTCTAAAAACTCACTATCCATATGAAGAGATCTGGCAAACTCTAAACCATAAATGCTACTACCACTTCCCGCTTGAAGTACACGGTTAAAAAGTAGAGTATCTTCTTCTTCATCATACTCTACACTTAAGTGCAAGTCGACAACATTATTTAAAGTCGTTATTTCTTTCATAGTTGAGAGTTGGTGCAGGTGTGTTGCAAAGAGAAAGAGACATCGAGTGTTGGAGAGTTTCTTGATAGCTGAAGCTACTATGGCTACACCAGAGAGTGTTTCAGTACCGTGACTTATCTCATCACCTAAAACTAAAGAGCGAACTGTTGCACGGTTGAAGATGTTCTTTAACTCTAACATCTCAACAGCAAAAGTAGAGAGACCTTTAGCAAGATTATCTTTTGAAACAATTCTAGTAAACAGAGAGTCAAAGATACTAAACTTCATAACAGCAGCAGATACAAAGAACCCAGACTGAGCCATAAGAGTAGCTATACCTATACTTTTCATCAGTGATGATTTACCACTAGAGTTGATTCCATAGAGTAACACACCATTTATGTCGTGCCCATCATGAACACCAACTTCAAGCATAACAGTCTTAGGATGTGGTAGGTCCATGTAGTCACGGTTACCCATCACTATGTCATTTGGTACATAAATCCCACCGCGTTCTTGAATCTCTATGAGTGGATGACGAAGTTGCATTATCTGCATAAAATTCTCATCCGTCTTAGACTCAACTATCATAGGACGAGAGTGTTTATAGGCTTGTGCTACTTTTGAAGAGCTAACTCCTACATCAAGGTCTGAAACATAGGCTATAACTCTATCAAAAAGTAGAGAGTAACGGCGTTCATACAGGGCTTGAAGGTTTATATACTTCTCTTTTACAAGTGTCACTATCTTACGACGGTTTTTCATGATTTTATCAGAGAGATCATCTGTAAACACAGAAGTAATTTTTACAGAGTTAGTAAGCTTTTTCACATTGTATTGTAAAAAGAACTCCTCTTTTTTAAATGCTGACTCTATAAGAGAAAATCTATTTTTAGAAAGAGATATGTAATAACCCTCTTTTTCTAAAAGTCCTAAAGTTACAAGACGGTTAGAACTTCCCGCCTTCTCTACTTTAAGTATCTCTTCTATACGTTTGATGATGTCTTCAAAGGCTATTAGCATAATGCTATTCTCTTTAACCAGAGTATCTATAGTCTCATCAACACCATTCATCAAGAAGTTTTCATCTACAGTGGCATTTGTAAAACGACGAGAAACATCAAGATCTATACTCTTACTTATGTCACGAAGAAACTCTTCTACCTCTGATTCATGAAAAGGAGTTTTTTGTATCTTATGCTTTTTGACATAGAGCATTAACTCTTTGACAGCTAACATAGAGTCATAAACATGGTTCATCTCAAATGGATGTAAACGCCCAAGACTTAAACGCCGAGATAGTCTCTCTAAGTCATAAACACCACGCATCATCTCATCTAAATAACGAACATGAGAAGATACTCTCTCTATAAGGTTATATCTACGGTTGAGTTCGCCCTCTTCCATGATAGGGTTAAGCAGTCTCTCTTTGAGTAAACGACGTCCTATAGCTGTAGCACTTTTATCAAGCATTTTTAAAAGTGTAAATTCTCTTTTATCTTTTGAGATAATTCCCATCTGCTCTAGGGCATTGTTTCCAAGGTACATAAAACGACGGTTGTCTATGAGACGAGGCAGTGACATCTTTTGAACTATGTGATAGTCATGTTCTATCACAAAGTGAATGAGTATCGCTAGTGACTCTGTTATCATAGGGCTACGTTCTAGGTCTAAATGCTCTATAGGTGATAAAAGAGACTGTATTTGATAAACTTCTTGAAATAACTTGTTTTGGAACTCTATGCGAGGTCTTTGGTTATTTACTGAGTAGTGATAATGCTCAGGTATTTCAAGGTACTGCATTACATGACGTTGTTCACTTATACCATCTAAAAAGGTAACTACTACTTCACTTGTTCTATATACATTTAAAAGATTAAACACTTCGTCAAGTGCATAAGAGGGGTCTTCACTTGTAGAGTGTGTCTCATAGAGCCAAGTTTTACCTGTTGTAACGTCAAGTGCAGAGTAACCAACACTATATATATCTTTGTACTTATCTACAACTATAGAGACTATATAGTTATCATCATTATCTACTATATGCTCAAAGTTTGTTCCCGGTGAAACTATCTGTGCTATATAACGACTTATCTTAGGTGGATTACCTTTTTGTTTTACAACTATTACTGTGTACTTTTGCTCTTGGATGAGTCTATTTAAATAGCGTTCAAAACTCACGGCAGGGACACCAGCTAGCAGCGGATTTTTATCTGAGTTTTCTATGATAGATTTATTTTTTTTAGTAAGTTGAATGTTGAGAAGTTCAGCTATCTCTTTAGCCTTACCAATCTGCTCTTCATCATTGTTGACTTCATAGACCTCATAAAAGGTACCTATCTCCATAAAAACAACAGTGTCTTGACCATATTTCTCTTCGAAATGACGTTGCAGGTCAAAATATGTTTGAGTTAAAAGTCTATCTTTATTGTTTAAAATTCCACTTACATCTGATGAACGCATTTGTATGATAATCCAGTTATTAAATTAAGAAGATTATATCATAAGTATCACAATTCAAATACTTCTATTCTCCTTAAGTAGGAAAGATTCTCAAATTATATCACAGATGATTGTTTTATTCGATTATCTTCGTTATAATTGATTAAATCAAAAAAAAGCATATATTATATATAAAACTAGTGTGCAAATAGTGAGTTTTTATGAAAAAAATTATTTTATTCTCAGGTTTAGTTGTTTTAGCTTTAAATGCACAAACTCTTAAAACAAGTATCAACGAAGTCCTTTCAACAAATCCTATCATTCAAGAGAGATACCAAAACTACAAATCAACACAAGATGACATAGACCTAGCACAGTCAGCTTACTATCCAAGTTTAGATTTAAAGCTTGGTATTGGTTATGAAAAGACTGAACGAAGTAATCTAGCTGCTAATGCACAAGATCAATCTTATAACTTTGATGTATACCAAAATTCTCTTACTTACACCCAAAACCTCTTTGATGGTTTTTCTACAACAAACCAAGTAAAAGAACAAGAGTATAAAAATCTCTCTGCAGCATATAGCTACATAGAAAAAGTAAATAATAGTTCATTTGAAATGGTAAACACTTACTTAGAAGTTATGAAAAATCAAGATCTACTAGGTACTGCAAAAGAAAATGTCATTATTGACAAAGAAATTTTTGTAAAAGTTAAAAAACTTTATGATGCTGGTCTTACAACACTTTCAGAAGTAAACAAAATAGAGTCATCTTTAGCACTCGCACAATCAAACCTAGTAGTTCAAGAAAATACAGTGATGGATAGCTCTTACAATCTGCAAAGAGTTCTAGGAAGAGAGCTAGTTCCTAGTGAGATGATAAAACCAACTATCAAAACAACACTTCCTAGTACAAAAGAAGAAGCTACTAACTTTTCACTTAAAAACAACCCTTCACTTTTAGTGAGTGAGTTTAACATTAAGCTTGCACAAGCTACAACAAAGACAAAACAAGCTGCATACTATCCACAATTAGATATAGAAGTATCTCAAGCTATGAATAAGAACTTGAGTGCTATAGAAGGGAATGACGATAGATTTCGTGCGATGGCATATCTATCTTTTAACATCTTTCGTGGATTTACAGACTCTACATCTATCCAAAAAAGTAAAACACAAGTTTCTCAAGAGATAGAAAGTAAAAATAGTATCAAACGCCAGGTTCTACAAGGCTTAAACCTTTCATGGGCTGCAAATGAAAAACTCAAAGAGCAGTTAGTATACCTAGTCGAGTACAAAGACTTTTCACATAAAACATTAAAACTTTACTCTAAAGAGTATGACTTGGGGCGTCGTTCATTACTTGACCTTCTCTCTGCACAAAATGACTTTATCAAAGCAAAAGCACAAATCATCACTACAGAGTATAGTCTTCTTTATGCAAAATATAGAATCTTAGATGCAATGGGTCTCCTAGTTCCAACAATCATGCAAGATACTAAAATAGCTTACTCAAATGTAGGACTAGAAGCCTCAACATTAGAAGAGCTCAAAGTACAAGAAGTATCTACACCTGACTCCAACCAAACAAACTAAGGAAAGAAAATGCTTATTACTAGTGCTGACAACCTAAGAATGGATGCCCTACTCGATAGTTTAGTTCTATTTACAAAACTCTATCATAAACCATACTCTGCCGAAGCACTAAGTGCTGGTTTACCTATAGAACCGGGGGCAGAGTCTCCAGAACTTTTTTCAATCAATAATGCTAAAGGACTTTTTTCTCGTGCAGCTAGTAAAGCTGGTCTAAAATCTTCTATCATTAAACGCCCACTCTCGCAAATATCACCACTACAACTACCTATGATAATCCTGCTCTCAAATCAAAGTGCTTGTATTTTAGATAAGTTTAGTGTTGATGGTACACAAGCAAAAATTATCATGCCGGCTGAAGAAGCTATTGAACAATGGGTAGATATTGAAGATCTTGAAGATGAGTATATTGGATTTGGCTTTATGGTCAAAAAAGCTTTTGAGTATGCTGATGAAAATGCCAGAACGCTTCACCTTGAACAAAAGCACTGGTTTTGGAGTACTATTAAACTCTCTTCTGGAATCTATAAAGATGTTTTGTATGCCTCTTTACTTATAAATCTTTTTGTATTAGCTTCTCCACTTTTTACTATGAATGTTTATGATAGAGTCGTTCCCAACAATGCAATTGAGACACTATGGGTTTTTGCCATTGGTGTTTCTATTGTTTATATTATCGATACTTTTGCTAAGTTTACTAGGACATTTTTACTAGAAAGTGCTGCTAAGAAAAGTGATATAATTATGTCATCAATCATTTTTGAAAAAGTTCTTTCACTTAAAATGGCACATCACCCTGCTTCTGTTGGCTCATTTTCAAGTAACTTAAAAGATTTTGATAACATTAGAAGTTTTCTTACAAACGCCACTATGGCAGCAGTTATTGACCTTCCTTTTGCAGTGATATTTTTAGTTGTTATCGCTTACATCGGAGGAAGTATAGTTCTAATACCAATGCTTACCATGGGCCTTATCCTTGCATATGCCTTTTTTATAAAAAAGCCTCTTCGTGCAAGTATAGAGTCAACACATGAAGCAAGTGCTAAAAAAAGTTCTATTCTTATAGAGACACTTAGCAACATCGAAACTCTTAAAACACTGGGAACACTTAACCAAGTTCAGTATAAATGGGAAGAATCAACGGGAGAGATTGCAAGTAAAAGTTTAAAATCTCGTCTTCTTTCTGCTTCTATTCCTACTATTACACAACTCCTTATTCAACTTAACACTGTTATGATTATCATCTATGGTGTTTACATGATTCAAGAGTTTGAACTCTCTATGGGTGGACTTATCGCTATCGTTATCTTAACAGGAAGAACACTCGCACCAATGGGTCAAGTAGCCGGACTCATGACAAACTATGAAGATACAAAAACATCATATGAAACACTCAACGATATCATTTCTCAACCGAGTGAACGTCCCGATGGTAAGAAATTTGTTGAACGTCCAGACTTTAGTGGACATATTGAGTTTGTAGATGTTACTTTTACTTATCCTGGTGCAGATTTAGCTGCACTTAAAAATGTCTCTTTCATTATAGAACCTGGTGAACATCTAGCTATCATTGGTCGTATAGGAAGTGGGAAGAGTACTGTTCAAAAGCTTTTACTTGGTCTTTATGAACCAGATTCTGGACAAATTTTAGTTGATGGAATAGACATTAACCAAATTGACCCCGCGGATCTTCGTAAAAATATCTCTTATGTTGCCCAAGATATTATGCTCTTTCGTGGAACAGCTAAAGATAATATCACTTTTAAAGCAACACATGCAAGTGATGGGGCAATGCTAAAAGCTGCTCAAATCAGTGGAGCTTCGGAGTTCATCAAAAAACATCCAAAAGGTTATGAAATGCCAATTGGGGAGAGGGGTCTTGGTCTTTCTGGTGGTCAACGTCAAAGTATAGGAATCGCCCGTGCATTTTTAATTGCTGCACCTATTATGCTTATGGATGAACCATCTAATGCGATGGATCAGATTACAGAGTCTAGGCTTCTTAAAAACATCAACATGGCATTAAAAGAGACTACTTCTATTATAGTCACTCAAAAAATGACACTATTAGAGATAGTAGATAGAGTAATCGTAATGGATGATGGAAAGATTGTCATAGATGCTCCTAAAGAAGAAGCCATTGCTAAACTTCAAGGTAAAGGAGGTGCATCATGAAAAAAACGAACAACATAGAATTTAATGAAAAAGATTATGAATTTATGAACTCTTTGAGCTCTGCAATTTTAGAACAGTCACCTACAAAAGTAGGTCGTATTTTAAAAATATGGCTCTTTAGTATTTTTGCTTTTTTACTTTGGGCCTCATTTACTCAAATAGATGAAATAACAAGAGGTGATGGTAAGGTTATCCCTTATGGTCAGAACCAAGTCATCCAAAATCTTGAAGGTGGAATTATAGAGTCAATTTTAGTTGAAGAGGGAGAGAGTGTTAAAAAAGGCGATATTATTTTAAAGATAAACAATGCAAAATCCCTCTCAACATCAGCAACAAATCATATGAAATATAATGAACTAATTGCAAAAAAAATTCGTCTTAAAGCAGAAGCCTATCAAGTTAAATTTAAAAACATCAAAACTAAAAATCCTATACTTCAAGAGCAGATTGACCTCGCTTATAAACTCTATATTTCAAATAAACAAGAAGCTAATGCTAAAGATGATGCTATGGTTCAACAAATAGAGCAGAGAAAACAAGAGCTAAAAGAAGCAAAAGCAAGAATTCGTTCTCTACAAAAATCTTTAGAGTTTGTTTCTCAAGAAATATCTATGACTGCTCCTATGGTAAGAGAAGGAATAAAATCTCGTGTAGACTTTCTAAAACTAAAGCGTGAAGCGAATGGTATTGAAAATGATATTGAATCAGCTCAACTTTCTCTTCCTAGACTTCAATCAGCTATAAAAGAGTATAGAAGTAAAAGAATAGAGTCTAATCATACTGCTATAAATGCAGCTAAAAAAGAGTTAAATGAAGTCACAGCAGAAATATCAAGACTAAAAACACAACAGATAGCGTTTAGTGACCAAGTTAGTAGAACGATGGTTAAATCTCCCGTTGATGGAATTATCCAAAAACTCTTTGTACATACTCTTGGTGGTGTAGTTAAACCAGGAGCAGACCTAGTTGAAATAGTTCCTACAGACAAAAGACTCTACTTAGAAATAAAGATAAAACCTAGCGATATAGCATTTATACATCCAGGTGCCAAAGCACAAGTAAAAATATCTGCTTATGATTATGCTATCCATGGTGGTCTCATTGGAAAAGTTGTAAATATTTCTCCAGATACTATTACAGATAAAAAAGAGAATACTTTTTATCTCATACATATCGAGACAAAGAAAAACTATCTTGGCTCAGATATACATCCCTTAAACATTATTCCAGGGATGACAGCTAGTGTAGATATTGTAACAGGTAAGAAAACAGTAATGCAGTATATATTAAAACCTATACTTAAATCAAAACAGTATGTTTTTTCGGAGAGATAAAAGTGAAAATACTTTTTTTTAGTACTAATATTGATATTATTGACGAATGGAAAGATAGACATGCAGTTAAAGACTTTGTAATATTTTCAGATGAAGAATCTTTATTAAAAGAAGCTGCAAACTCTCAAGAGTATATTTTGCTTGCAGACTTTGATACAGTCGCAACAAGTATCAATAAAATGATCTCATCTAATAAACTTCCAAAACACACTATTGTTTTGGAACAAGTACCTGAAATTATTACAGGTAAACAGCTTATCATGCAGGGTGTAAAAGCTTATGGAAATAGTAGAATGTTAAATCTACACTTTAAACAGATGATAGAGGTTGTAAACCAATCAAATATTTGGACATATCCTGAACTAACAATAGCTCTTTCTAACACATATAAGGCGAGTACACTCACTCCAGACTCTCTAGAACTTCTTGAACATAGACTAAGTGAAAAAGAAAAAGAGATAGTTTTTTGTATATTTAATGGTTTAACAAATGAGGCGATTGCTCACAAAAAAGGAATTACAACTAGAACTGTAAAAGCCCATATTAGTTCTATATTTTCAAAACTTCATGTAAATGATAGATTAGCACTAGTCTTACTTCTTAAGTAGTTTATCCACTACTTACTTCTTCTATTTTTCTTTCTACATCTATAAAAATAGATGCAGAAATTATTTTCTTAATTTTGGTCTATCGTAATATCTGTACTTATCTCTAATGTTACAGTTACATCATCTTCCACACCAGTTACTTCTTGATATGTTGCACCAGTATCAGCATCTGTTTTAAAGTCACCGAGTGTCCACTCTGCATCATCACCTTCAGTATTTAGAACAACCGTATCGTGAGCATCTCCATCAATTCTAAGTGTATTATCACTATCTGTAACATCCATTACATCTTCAAGAGAAAGACTTGTGATATTTTGAGAACCTGTATCTCCCAAATTTATTGCTTCAATATTTGCTATGTTATCATCTAGGGCACTCATATCGATATTTACATCTCCACCAACAAGTAGAGTATCAAAACCCTCACCACCATCTAAGTCAAGTGAACCACCATCACTTTCTTCATCAAAAAAGTTCATAAATCCTGAACTTGATGTATCAGCTCCCTCAGCTAAGTCAGCAGCATCAACACTAATAGTATCATCACCTTCACCTGTCTCTACATCTAAATGTTTAGAATCTACTTCAACCGTGTCATTATCACTATCTGCACTCTCATCTAAATTAGAATGAGCCATTGTAGTATGTATCTCTCCACCGTTAGACTCTGTAGATGTAACGGAAGCTTGAATATTATTTAAAGCTGTATTTGTTAATTCGCTATCACTCGTTAATGTGACTTTTGCATCACCATTTGCATCAAGTGCTACAGTATATGTTCCATCACTATTTGAAGTTATTCCATCAATTGTTACACCAGAAGGAAGATTATTAATAGTGAGAGAACTTAATGTTTCACTTCCATCACTATCACTAAGTCCTGCATCAAACTTCACATCATAAGAGTATGTATTACTTCCTCCACTACTAAAATTCACATCTGCAATATCTGCTAAATCTGTCACATTTGCATCTGCAATTTTATTACCATCTGAATCAAATGTTCCATCATTTAAAACAATAGTTTCAAAATTTTTCACATGGCTTGCATACGATCTATCAAAGTCTGCTTTTGACATATTGAGTTCTAAAGTATCATTACCATCACCACCATCAAGTGTTCTACTAAATCGCTCTCCTATACTAAGTTGATCATCACCATCACCAAGTTTCACATCACCAAGTGCAGTTCCACCAATATTTACTATATCATCACCATCACCTGTACTCACTGTTCTATCTGTATGAGAACCTATATTTATCTCATCATCACCATCTCCAGATTTAATATCTCCTTGTGCTCTCTCATCAATCTGAAGTCTATTATCGCCATCTCCCAAGTTAACAGTTCTTGTCGTAGTTCCTTCAATGTTTACTGTATCATCACCATCTCCAGCTTTAACATCTCCGTAAGTATGCCCACCGAGTTGAATGTTGTTATCTCCACTTCCTAAATCAACTGTTCGTGAAGTTGTCCCATCAATATGAGCAGTATCATCACCAGCACCAAGTTTTATCTCTCCTGTTGCATAGCCATCAATACTAAGTATATCATCACCATCACCAAGCTCTACTTTGCCATTACGTTGATTTCCCATAATAACAGTATCATCACCATCACCTGTTTTAATACCACTACCTTGTCCGGCTATTTCAATTTGGTTATCACCATCACCGAGTTTAATGTCGCCTGTTGCATAGCCATCAATATTTACAACATCATCACCATCGCCAGCAGAAATAGTTCGTCTTGAATTCTCTCCAATACTGAGTTCATTATCGCCATCACCAAGTTTCACATCACCAAGTGCAGTTCCGCCAATATTTACTATATCATCACCATCACCTGTACTCACTGTTCTATCTGTATGAGAACCAATATTTATCTCATCATCGCCATCTCCAGATTTAATATCTCCTTGTGCTCTCTCATCAATCTGAAGTCTATTATCACCATCTTTCAAGTCAACAGTTCTTGTAGCTGTTCCTGTAATATCTACAATATCATCACTATCAGTTCCTTTAATTTCACTTCTAGCATGACCACTTATACTATTTGTTGCATCACTTGCATTAATATCATTTAAATCAGTCACAGTATCTACAGATAAGCCATCAGTTCCAGAACTTGTATGTTCTACACCATCAGAAATATCCATCTCTAAAGTTGCTGCTGAGGCAGTCACATCTGCAACTACATCATCAGAACCTGTGATATTTACAGTTACATTTGCTGTATCAGTAGTCGTTCCATCACTCACAGTATATTCAAAACTTACATCTTGATTTTCACCATCATTCATCTCTTGGAGAGTTTGACTTGGAGTAAAAAGAACTTCTCCATCTACTACACTTGCAGTTCCAAGAAGAGTATTTTCTCCATCTGTTGATGTTACATTTACACTCTGTCCATCACTTACATCTTGACCTTGAACTTCAACGATTGAAAGGGTATCTAAAGCATCAGCATCTCTGTCATTTGCTAAGACATCAATAGTTATTGAACTATCTTCATCTAATGACTCCCAATGTCCAGGAACTTGAATACTGTCAGTTGCTGAAAGTGTCATGTTCTGCACAACAAAATTACCACTACTTCCTTCTGAAGTTATCTCAAATTTTGCTACTGGTACATCTGTTTCAAATGAGTATACATCTTCATATTGACCAGACTCTCTATAACCACCTTGAGTATCTATAACGTCTCCATCTGCATCATAAGCAGTGATTTTCACTTCAGTCGCATGACTTGAACTTGCATCGAACCATCCACCAAGTCCATCAAGGGTAAAGTCAACTCTATTAGCATTCGCTCCCTCTATTTCAACTGTTAAAACTTCACTCTTATCAAGTCCACCATGATCATTATCACCTATACCTAAACCTGTAGAGTTTCCATGACTATTGTAAGCCTCTAAGTGATTGTTCCCTGTTGATGTTGTTACTGTTATATCTCCTTGAGTAAATACAGCCTTACCATCGACTAAATCACCCCAGTCAGTAACCTCTGCACTCTCATGGTTAAATGTTCCAATTTGAAGAGAATCTATAGTCTCATTATTTGTCTCTTCAACCCATACTCTTGCTATGTCATCATTAGCTTCAGGAGCCACATTTTCAACTATATCATTTACATTTACTGTAATACTCTGAGTTGAACTTGTGCCATCAGTACTTGTAGCAGTTACATCAAATGTAAAGTTTTCATTTGTCTCAAAGTCTATAGCATTATCACCATCTACAACAACTCTTCCATCATCTTCTACTCTAAACGGCACACCATCCTCAAGGGAGTAAGTTACAGCTTCGCCATCTGCATCAGTAGCGTTTAGAGTTACTCCTGTGTAAGTTCCATCTGCTACATTCTCATCCACAGCATTTGTACTTGCATCGCTATCTGTTACTTGAGAGATTACATCATTTATAGCATTCACATCTACTGATATACTGTTTGAATTAATACCACCTTGACCATCATCAGTAGAGATACTAATAGCATCTACACCATTATAATCTGTATCTGGAGTATATGTAATTGTTCCATTATCATTAAGTGTCACACTTCCATGTTCTGCTGAAGCAGTAGTAGTTAGAGTATCACCATCAACATCACTTGTATTATATGTAAGAGTTACACTTCCATCTTCATCTACAGTCGCACTATGTTGCATCTCAACTACTGGTATATCATTAACACTCTCAACATTTAGAGTCACAAGTGCTGTATCTGTACCACCATTTCCATCACTTATAGTATATGTGAAAGTAGCTTCCCCCTTATAGTCTGCGTCTGGAGTAAAGAGTACTTTACCATCTACTATTTCAACTGATCCGTGTGTATCTGCTGTTGAGGAGACATCAGTAATAGAAAGAGTATCTCCATCAGCATCTGTATCATTTGCTAAAACATCTATAGTTACTGCTGTATCTTCATTAGTCACAGTTGATTCGCCACTCCAGTTATCTCCAGCACTAATAGTTACATTATCAATTCCCCAAGATTCATCACTTAAACTACCATTGAGTGTTGAGCCAAAGCCAAGTTTAACTTCACCATTATCATCAACTGTTGCTTCGAGTGTATAGTGATGTGCCTCATCATGATCTAGCCAGTATCTACCTTCACTTCCAACATTGTCTATATCTGTTCCACCATCTTGTTCATCAGTTGCATTCTGACTCCAAGTTCTATTAAAGTGTGACATATAGTCACTCTCTACATTCTCTCCATTTACAAATACTTTAAACTGCTCATCATCCCATGAGTCAATCTCATACATATCAAACTCAATAGTTACACTCTCTCCAGCATGAGCAACACCAAAGTTAAATGTTTTAGATACACCCTCTTCGCCACCTGTTCCACCAAACTGTCCTAAAAAGTTTGTAGCACTTCCATCTGTTTGTGTTGTACTGTTATTACTCCAACCCTCTGCCCCATTTTCAAAGTTTTCAGAAACAAGTTGGTCTCCAGCGGCTACACTAGAACCACTATCATTCACTGCATCTGGTCCCTCATTTTGATTTACAACATCAACAGTTGCACTCACTTCCTCTGAAGCAGTCCAATCATTTATAGTATAGTTTATAGATAAATCATTCATATCTGTATTTACATCAGAAGGAGTAAATGTAAATGTATCATCTCCATTATCAACTACTACTCCTAACGATGAGTCTACATTTACATTACTTACACTTAAGTCTGCTTGGTCTCCATGAACTGCAGTTGCATTTGAGAGTAAATCTGCTGCAGTAAATGTCATACTACCATCATCTGCAACACTTCCTAAGTCAACTCCATTGGCTGTCATAGTATCACTCTCATGAAGTGTGCCTGCTAGAGTTTGAGACTCTATATCTGTTACAACATCAAGTGCTTCACTAGCACCATCTGAAAGGTTTGTTCCACCTTGAGAGAAAGTATTTCGTGCATTTGACTCTGCTTCAGTTACAGCTGATTGAGCGATATCCATCATAGTATCACTTGCATGTTCCATCATAGACTCTTGAACACTAGCTGCAGTTGATGCATCAAAAACATTCATAATAGTTCCAGAAGCTTGTTCAAGTATCGCAGCTACATCACTCTCGTTCACACTACTCATATCAGCACTAACATCAGCTAAAGAGTCTGAAGTCTCTTGTGAAATTGTAATTCCATTACTTGCATCACCATCACTATCAAGAGATTGGAAAAGCATTGCTAAGTTTTCAACTTGCTCATTGTTAAAATCAGTAAGTTCTACTGGGTTCTCTGTTGTACTTGCTATATCTTGTAAGAAAATATAGTTTGTATCAGTTCCAAATGAGTGAACGTCATCAGCATCAACGCTACCAACTTCAATACCACCAATATTAAATGTAATAGTGTCACCATCGTTATAGTCAAAAACACCACCATCATGAGTAAAACCATGAACGCCAGAAGTAGTGTTGTACTCAACACCATCTACAAACGTATCTGTAGCTTTTGCTTCATTATCTCCTGAAGTATCTTTGTTTAGAGTTTCATCTAGTGTGTTTGTATTACCTGCTTCATCTTCAAAACCAACACTCATACTAATGTCACCATCAACTAAGTCTGTCATATCAACAGTAGTTGACCAAGTTCCATCATCATTAATTGTTACATCAGCTGGGTCAATATCTATACTATTGCCATCTCCGTCAGTTACACTAAATGATGTAATTTCAGCACCCTCTTCGATAGTACCATTAAGCTCAACTGCATCATCTTCACTCTCATCAATTCCATCACTCACTTCATCTTTGATAGCTAAAGTCGCATCCATAGTATCATCAACATTAGTTACGTCAACTGTTATACTCTGAGTAGAACTTGTTCCATCAGCACTTGTTGCAGTTACATCAAAAGTAAAGTTGCTGTTGTCTTCAAAGTTAAT
>Ga0256826_1000007_pt1 | contig 97492 bp, 80 predicted proteins | sample CV79metaG_FD_185975 | JGI IMG/M metagenome (GOLD analysis project Ga0256826, IMG submission 185975) | Hydrothermal vent microbial communities from East Pacific Rise, Pacific Ocean - CV79 | ecosystem: Environmental > Aquatic > Marine > Hydrothermal vents | place: Pacific Ocean: East Pacific Rise...
AAGAAGAAGCAAAAGCATATTCCCTGGCATTCTGTTGGTGAAATTTTTCAATAAATTCCTGTTGTAGCCTGCTGTCTGCTCCAATTCCCAGATAATCATTAGAACTTAAATTAAGTATACTGGTATCATCTGAATAAATTTTCAGTTGCCGCATGCGTCCTTTTATTTGCAGATCCATCAGCACTTTTCTGTACTTCGTCTGCATCAACCACATTCCTCTTCGATCACCTGCCGTATTGCAGTACAAATTTTCTGCAAATCCTGCTCTTTTATGCAATAGGCAGGCATCACATAAACCAACTTCCCAAAGGGCCGCACCCAGACACCTTTAGCAACAAATGCTGGCTGTATCACTGCCATATCCACAGGTTTTGTCAGTTCAACCGCCCCTATTGCCCCTAAAACACGTACATCTGCAACAGAAGAGAATTGGTTACAGGGTTTAAGTTCCCGGATCAATATCTTTTCTATCTGCTGCACCCGCTTTTTCCAATTCATTTCCAAGAGCAGCCTGATTGAGCTGTTTGCTACAGCACAGGCGAGAGGATTAGCCATAAATGTTGGTCCGTGCATAAAGAGACCAGGCTCCGCGGAAGATATCCTTTCTCCAATTTCGCGTGTTGCCACAACTGCTGCCAGTGTCATCATCCCTCCGGTGAGCGCTTTGCCAAGACAAAGAATATCGGGACTGATATCTGCATGCTCACAGGCAAACATTTTCCCGCTACGCCCAAATCCCGTGGCTATTTCATCGGCTATCAGCAGTACATCGTACTTATCACACAACTTCCGCACACATCGCAAATATTCAGGATGGTAAAAACGCATGCCTCCAGCACCCTGGACAATGGGTTCCAGTATTACAGCAGACAGTTCATGATGATGCAATCGTATAAGGTATTCGAAGGAACTGATATCTTCCTGATCCCACTTATCTGTAAAATTACATTCAGGTTTTTCAGCGAAATAATATTTTGGCAATACTCGTGAAAAAAGCTGATGCATTCCATTCACCGGATCGCAGACGGACATACAGTGGAAGACGTCGCCATGGTACCCGGAACGTATGGTCAGAAAACGCTGCTTTTCCGATTTTCCGGAAGCGTGCTGATACTGAATTGCCATTTTCATAGCTACTTCCACGGCCACCGATCCGGAATCTGCAAAAAATACAAGATCAAGCGGTTCAGGGGTTAATTCCACCAGCGTACGAGCCAGCTGCACAGCAGGTTCATGGGTTAAACCACCAAACATTACATGGGAAAGTTTTGCAGCCTGCCGCTGTACTGTTTGTACCAGATCAGGATGCCCATAACCATGTATTACAGACCACCAGGAGGCCATACCATCTACCAACTCCCGGCCATCTTCTAGTTGCAGACGCACTCCTTCAGCAGATTGCACACAATAAACTGAAGGGGAATTTATTATGGAACTGTAAGGGTGCCAGAGATGTTTTTTATCGTATTGCAGGATTTCTTCAGAAGTCATTGCAGATCAAAACCCAGTTTTAGAAATTCCTGAAAATCTTTTTCAACTCCGCTGCCTGCAGTGGTCAGATAATCACCAACAATGGCCCCATTAGCACCTGACGCAAAGAGTGCATACTGCCCATCATTAAAACGTCCACGCCCTCCGGCAATTCGAATAACAGCCTGAGGATTGATCAACCTGAACATGGCCACACTGCGTAAAACATCTTTAAAGGAAATGGGAACAATATCCTGCAGGGGAGTGGCTTGTATAGGAGATAAGATATTGAGAGGAATGGAAAGCACACCAAGTTCACGCAGTTCAAAGGCTAACTGTAAACGCTGCCGGAGACTTTCACCAAGGCCAAAGATACCGCCAGAGCAAATATCCATGCCGGCCTGACGGGCAAATTTCAGTGTCTCCACCTTCTCTTCCCAGCTATGGGTAGTGCAGATTTGAGGGAAAAAATCCCGACACGTTTCAAGATTACAGTGATATCTGCTAACCCCGAAGGAGATAAGTTTCCTTGCCGATTCTTCAGTAAGAAACCCCATAGACGCACAGAATTGCAAGCCAGTCCTTTCGGCCATGGATGCATATAATCCACCCATGGCAAGTAGCTGTTCCTTATTTAAACTGTGTCCGGCGGTGACCAAAGAGAGTCGTTTTATTCCATATAGATCATTTTGACAGGCCTGGGAAAGAACTTTCTCTTCTTCTATTAGTTCATAACAGTCAATATTCGTAGGATAATGAGAGGACTGCGCACAATATTTACAATCTTCCGAACAACTTCCGGAACGGGCGTTGATTATGGAGCAGATGTCAAATGTATTCCCCTGCCTGGCACGGCAAAGCCAATCTGCAGTCTTACATAACTCTTCAAGACTGGTCTGTTCTGCAATTTCAAGAGCTTGATCCAGCGTATAAACAGGAGAAGCGATCATTCACCCAGCTTATCCATACATTTTTGCAAACCTTCAGGACTGTCAAATTGTAAGGCTTTATATTTATACCCTTTAGGGGCAATTTTCCGCATCATTCCTTTAAGTACAGTTTTTGGTCCCACCTCAATAAAGGTATCAACACCTTCTGCTATCATGGTATTGATGATTTCAAACCAGCGAACACGGGAGGCAATCTGGCTGGCCATCATCTCTTTAATTGTGTCGGTATTATTTTCAGTGGCAGCAGAAACATTAAAATAAACGGGTGTTACAGGAGTGTTAAAAGTGACACCATCCATAAATACTGTAAAATCAGGGACGGCCTCAGCTACCAGAGGACTATGATTAGCAACACTCACGGCAAGTGGTATAACCCTCGCCCCATCTGCTGCCGCCTTTTTCTCAACAGCATTCAAGCCCCCAATACTGCCTGAAATAACAACCTGCATCTCAGTATTATGATTTGCGGCGGTGACAACGCCACTCCTACTACAGGCAGCTATAATTCCCTCAACTTCCTCAATCGTCTTTCCTATTACTGCACGCATTCCACCGGGGTTCTTTTGCCCTTCCCGTTCCATCAGGGCTCCACGTTTCATAACCAGCCGAATGGTATCCTCAACACTTAAAATGCCTGCTGCGCAAAGCGCAGAATATTCACCAAGGCTGTGTCCAGCAAAACAGGTTACATCGAGACATTCACCCCACGCCTTTTTCAATCCCTGGTAACAGATAAGATTTGTCACCGTAATAGCTGGCTGTAGATGGATGGCTCGGGTTAACTCTTCCATGGGGCCTTCCTTACACAACTGTTCCAATGGAAAATTGCAGACCGAAGCCGCCATTTGCAAAATATCTGCACACTTACTGTCTGACTCTATAAATTCACGCCCCATGCCAAGAAACTGTGATCCCTGACCTGGGAAAAGAACTGCTATTTTCATTAGTTATCCTCGAAACTATCCATTCAATTTAAATTTCTTCTGATATATCATTTTTTAAGAATACTCTTTTCTGACGTTCTTCCAAAATATTGGTCACTAAAAACAATACCACTCCAGAAGTAATTGCAGAATCAGCAACATTAAATGCAGGCCAATGATGCCCGGCAATATAAAAGTCCAAAAAATCCACAACTGCTCCCAGGCGCACCCTGTCAATCACATTACCAATGGCACCAGCTCCAATCAAGGCCAGAGCCGGCCCATAAAAACGATGATAATGGCGCATACGAAGCCAGGCACCAAGGAGTAGAACAATAGCAACACAGGCTAGTATAAGAAATAAATAGTGCCGCCAGACAGCATCTATTCCTGCCAGAATTCCGAATGCAGCTCCCTTGTTCATCAGGTAGGTAAGATTAAAAAAACCTGGAATAATCTCCATAGACTCATAGGGCTGAAAATTATTCACTGTCCATATCTTGGTCAGCTGGTCAAGGACTATAACTACGACTATCAGACCTGAAGAATACACTCTCAGGTTGTCTCCTGATCGCTCATTTTCACCACTACATCAAGACAACGTTTACACAGCTTGCGATGTTCCGCATTTGTCCCCACAAAACTATCACGGGTCCAGCAGCGTTCACACTTTTCACCCGCTGCAGGCCGAACAGCAACTGCCAATCCGGAAATTCCCTCTGCCGGATTAAAAATCAGATCAGGCAAAGAAGCTGTATCCTCACAGAAACTGAGACTCGAAATAATACACACATCCTTGATCTGCTCTTGTGCAGTAGTCATAAACTCTTTCCATTCTCCACTGACTGCAAGCAGAACTTCTGCTTCCAGAGGATGACCAATAATCTTCTCACGGCGTGCGCCTTCCAACGTTTTAGTTATTTCTGAACGCACCTTTATCAACTTTTCCCAATACTCTTCCTGAGCAGCATCACGCCTTTCTGGTTTTGATGAAGGAAATTCCGTAAAAAAGATACTTTCTTTAAGAGGAGATTTATTACTCAATCCTTTAAAATGTTCCCAAGCCTCGGCGGTGGTAAAAGTCAGCACCGGGTTCATCAGTTGTAACAATCCCGCAAGAATTTCGTACAGAACGGTTTGCGCTGAACGCCTGAGACGAGACTCGGTTCCGGAACAATAAAGACGATCTTTTAAAATATCCAGATAAAAGGCACTCATGGTGGAACCACAAAAAATATTAAACGCTTGATGAATGGGATGAAATTCATAACGCTCGTAACAGCCTGTAACTTTTTCACGCAATTCTTCGAATTTACCCAGAGCCCAGCGATCGATCTCTTCCATATCAGCATAAGCTACAGAGTCCTGCCGTACATCAAAATCAGGCAACACTCCCAACATATAGCGCAGGGTATTTCTAATTTTTTTATAACTGTCAGCAACCTGTTTTAAGATTTCATCAGAAACTTTTACATCATCTCTATAATCTTCACTGGAAACCCAAAGACGAAGTATTTCCGCTCCAAATTTCTCGATCACCTCACTTGGTGCCACCACATTGCCAATGGATTTGGACATCTTCTTTCCCTTTCCATCCACAACATATCCATGGGTAAGCACCCCCTTATAGGGAGCACATCCCCTTGTACCGACAGAGGTAAGCAGAGAAGATTGAAACCACCCCCGATGCTGGTCGCTACCTTCAAGATACAAATCTGCAGGTACCCGTAATTCTTCACGTGCCTCACAAACAGCAGCATGAGAACTTCCCGAATCAAACCAGACATCCAGGATATCTTCTTCCTTAGCAAAATCATTTCCGCCACATTTTTCACAAGTGTGTCCATCAGGCAGAAAGTCATCCAACTCGTGGCTGAACCAGGCATCAGCCCCTTCCCTGCGGAAAAGCATATCTATCGTTGCCACCAGTTCTTCACTTTTTACAACCTCACCACACCCTTTACAGCTCACCACCGTGATGGGCACTCCCCATGTTCTCTGCCGGGACAGACACCAGTCAGGACGATTTTCTACCATGGAATAAATTCGCTGTTTTCCCCAGGAAGGTGTCCACTGAACGTTATTAATTTCCTGCAGTGCATTCTTCTGCAGATCATTTTCTTCCATGGAGAGAAACCACTGGGGTGTGGCACGATACATCACCGGTTTTTTACAGCGCCAGCAATGAGGATAACTATGATTTATACTGCTCTCGTAGAGCAGCACCCCACTCGTATCCAGATCAGCATTAATTACTTTATTTACTGCCGGAACCTGTTGTCCCTCATATTGAGCCACTTCTTCGGTGTATCGCCCTTCACTGTCAACAGGGGATAGAATTTCGAGGTCATAGCGCAATCCTGTTAAATAATCATCTGCACCATGTCCGGGAGCGGTGTGCACACAGCCGGTTCCCGCTTCCAGGGTTACATAATTTGCAAGTACCAGTAAAGAATCACGATCCATAAAGGGGTGCCGACATTTCCTGTTTTCAAGCCCTTTTGCGGAAAAAACGGCAACAATGGAAAAATCACTTATTTCCATCTCTTCCATTACTGAAGTGACCATCTCTTTAGCCAGGATCAGGATTTCGTCTTTTACCTGTACAGCCGCATATTCAAAATCGGGATGAAAGGCCACGGCCAGATTTGCCGGCAAGGTCCAGGGAGTAGTGGTCCAGATAACAACTGACACATTGTCTCCCGCAAGAACCGGGGCAATATCTGAAAAATCTTCAGTTAGAGGAAACTTCACATAAATGGAAGGGGAACTGTGATCATAATATTCGACCTCAGCCTCAGCTAATGCTGTGGTACAGGTTGGACACCAGTAAACGGGCTTTTTGTTACGAATAACAGATCCAGCCAGCAAAAATTTATTAAACTCTGCAGCTATGGTGGCCTGATAATCAAAATTCATAGTGAGATAGGGATTGTCCCAGTCCCCCAAGCCACCAAGGCGTTTAAACTCCTGTTTTTGGATTTTGATCCATTTTTCAGCATATTTTCTGCATGCACCACGTTTGGCAATTTTGGGAATTGTATTTTTTTTCTCGCCCAGATCCTGGTCAACGTTATGCTCAATGGGCAAGCCATGGCAATCCCAACCAGGGATGTAAGGTGCATTAAATCCGGCCATACGTTTAGATTTAAGAATAATATCTTTAAGTATTTTATTGAAGGCGGTACCAAGATGAATATGGCCGTTGGCATAGGGAGGGCCATCGTGCAACACAAAAAGAGGTCTCTTTTCTGCATGCTCCTGCAGCATTCCATACAGATTTTCATTTTCCCAACGTTTAAGGTACATGGGCTCTTTCTGATTCAGATTGGCCTTCATCTTAAATTTTGTCTTCGGCAGATTCAGGGTGTCCCTGTAATCCATAATGCTCTCCTTTTTTTTAACGCATTAAGCAATGTTATAATTGTATTAAAAAACTTCTAAAAATACCAACTGTCAGGGAAGTTGCAAGGGGAATCTGGGGATAATGAATGAATTTATGTTTTAAATAATACTCAAACTGGATACGAGTGATAGAAAGCACTCTTAAAAAAGAATTGGCACCAATTCAGTTAAATATGGTGAACTGTTACGGATAAATATCTTAAAAACAGACCTCATAAAAAATTAGTGTACCACACTTTTGAACGGCACGGCAACACACGGTTTGGTACCACAATTGTACCCGCAGCACAAAAAAGTAACTAGTCATAAGATATGACACAACAAGTTATAATAATAGAATAAAAGCATATTGTGTGTAATGCTATCCTGGTAAGACATCCCCTTTATGGTAAATTGAGCAAATTGCTACCGGAGAGGAAACTATGCAACAAAATCTATTCGCCAATTCACCAAAGAGGTTAAGCCAAAAGTACACCTTCGGGCAAGGGCTCAACTCACTATACATTATCTATTCTGGGCAAGGTTAGTAATTTCCCCTGGTTTATGTTTCTTCCTCAAAAAAACAATGTAAATCTAGTGGAGTAACATTCTACTCCTGTTTTACTCATAGAAATCTCAGTTCTTTTAAAAACAACCTGCTATCAGTGCTGGCTGTAGCAAATACTAATTTACCAGCAACTTCCCGGTTTCCTTAGGAGTAAAACCCAGGAAATTTGCAATCTCACTCCAGCTTTTCTTCTTCTGGCGATACATAACCATGATAGCAGCCGCGGTTTCCTTGCGTTTACTGTAAACTGCAAGTGTTTTGACCAGAACCAACTCCCGCCCACTGGCCCCTTCTTGTCTGAGCTTCTCAATTTCAGACTGTTTCATTTTGAAGTATTCCTGCAACAACTCATCGGTGACAGCGGTGACAGCTTCTTTATACTCTCCCGTAATGGATGCTATAACCCTAAAAACATCTTCTGTTTTTTTATTACGCTCTGCACTTCCGGAAGCTATAATCTGCTGCCAGGTTCCTCCATTCTCTAAAACAGCAAGGATAGTACCAATATCTACCTTTTCTTCGCGGGAAACATACAATGCAATAAGCAAGGTATCAGGGCCAGTTTCTCCCTTCATTTTCATCATCACAATCTGGCTTTTGGACAAGTTAAAATTAACGGCAACAAAAGAGTTGAAACTTGTGGTGAGAAGATATTTATCAGAAATAAACTTATTTTTCGGCATGTATGTGCGATTTTTAAAACAGTGGCATTTCTCAGTTGATTTGACATTCATTGCCACTGCCTGGGTTACAGAGAGAGTAAACAGACAAATCATGAAAAAAACAGGCTTCATGGCTATTCCTTCAAGCAAAAGAAAAAAATTGACGATCTCTATGAATTTGAGCCTAACATGCCATGGCAGATTACAACAGACTTATTCACCATTTTTACGCTTATGAAAAGTAAACTTGGGGGGTGGCTAAATAAAAAAGTTTATATTTAAAGATAAAAAATTAACAGAGTGAGGTGCTAAAGCCACTCCTTTTATTTGACAGATAGATAAAGAAATATTTGTATTGAATGTGCATTACACTCCTCTCTATGGTATAGAAAAAGAGGTTATGTATCCACCATCCATCCTGAAAAAACCCTTAACTGGAGAATGATTTTGATCCTTACCCTATTCCGATATCTCACGGTTTCAATGCTTCTGTTTTTCTCCGGATGTGCTGCATCTACAGCTAATAAAGCAATTGAAAGAGGAGCTACAAACCTTAGTGCCGAAGAAATTTTCACCCTTGTAAATAACAATACAATACACCTTGTCTCTTCCGATTTTGACGCCCGCGTATTTATGACAAATGATGGGAAGATTTCTGCCAAATCCCTGCTGGACAGTGAAGACAATGGGAATTGGGATATAACCGGCGATGGTACTCTCTGTATTCGTTTCAGTAGCTGGTACTACGGAGACGTGAAATGTTATTCCGTCTATCAGGATGCTGAGCAAAACGACTACCTCCTTTTCTCCGAAAATGGTTCCTTCGCTTACACCGCTGCTGTCACTATCGGGAACTCCGGGAACCTGAAAATCACTGGAGCAAAAGAAAAAACTACTGCATTTATTCGTTCTTCATTACGAAATAAACATGCCACCACACTCCCCCCAGAAGAAGAACGCCCCGCTTTCGATGACTTTATTCAGGGAGAAAAAACCGTAACAGCCTCCAGCGAAGAGATACAGCAAACAGTGAAAGAAATGGCCAAAGATTGTCCCGCCTGTAATCTCGAGAATGCTGACCTCAGGCTGGCGAATCTAATTGGTGCCAATCTAAAAGGTGCAAATCTTCGAGGGGCAGATCTCAGTCGTGCCAACCTGCGACGCGCAAATCTTGAAGGAGCAGATCTCAGGAATGCCACTCTTCTTTCCACAAATCTTCCCGGAGCCAACCTCAAAGAGGCAGATCTTAGCGGTGCAGATTTTACAGGATCAAATCTGATACAGGCAGATCTTACCGATGCTGCTTTTGATAAAACCACACTTGCAAACACTCTGCTGGAAGGAACAAAAGGTCTCCCATGACAGCACCATTTACCCACCTTCATGTTCACACCCAGTACAGTCTTCTCGATGGTGCCATTCGCCTACCCGACATGCTTGCCAAATGCAAAGATCTTGGCATGGCAGCGGTTGCCATCACAGATCACGGTGCAATGCACGGCGCACTGGAGTTTTATTTAAAGGCCAAAGCCAAGGGCATTAAACCCATTGTCGGCTGCGAGTTTTATATCGCCCCCGGTCACAGAGGCAAAAAAGATCCCAACGGCCCCACCAAAGCCTTTCATCTTGTATTGCTGGCCATGAATTACAAAGGCTATCAAAATCTAATGAGACTGGCGGGCATTGCCCAGTTCGAAGGTTTTTATGCAAAACCCAGAATAGATATGGAAGTACTTGCAGAGCATAATGAAGGCTTAATCTGTCTTTCTGCCTGCCTTCACGGTGAAATCCCCTGGTTTGCAGTGCATAAAGGAATAGAAGCAGCACGCAAAAAACTCCGCCAATATAAAAAGATATTTGGTGACAGACTGTATCTAGAACTCCAGGAAAATGGCATCCTCCAACAGACAACAGTGAACAATGCCTTAAAACAGCTCGCTACAGAAGAAGACTTGAAACTTGTTGCAACCAACGATTGTCACTACCTAAACAAGGAAGATGCTTATGCCCATGAAGTATTACTGTGCATCCAGTTTGGCAAGACGATCAACGACCCCAGACATTTCAGCTTCCCCTCTGACACATTTTACTTTAAATCAGCGGAAGAGATGGTGGCAAGTTTTAAAAATTGCCCGGAAGCCATAACCAATACGCAGGAAATCGTTGACCGATGCAATCTGAAGATTGATCTCGGAGAGTATCATTTTCCTGACTTCCCTGTTCCTGCAGGTGAAAGCCTGGAATCAATGTTTATTGCCGCCTGTCGGGAAGGTATTAAGGATCGTTTTACTGCCATGCGGGAGGCTGGTATTTTCAGCAAAGAAGTTGAAGAACAGTATAATAAGCGATTGGAATTTGAAATGGGTATCATCAATTCCATGGGGTTTTCCGGATACTTTTTAATTGTTGCCGATTTTATCAACTGGGCAAAAGATCACGATATCCCAGTAGGTCCTGGTCGGGGTTCCGGTGCAGGCAGTCTGGCCGCATATGCCATGCGCATCACCAATATTGACCCTATCCCCTACGGTCTTCTTTTTGAACGTTTCCTCAATCCCGAACGTGTCTCCATGCCCGATTTTGATATTGATTTCTGTCAATATCGACGAGGAGAAGTCATCGAATATGTACGGAATAAATATGGTGGAGGGTCCTATGTAGCGCAGATTATCACCTTTGGTTCCATGAAAGCCAAGGGTGTTATTCGTGATGTGGGGCGAGCATTGGATATACCTTTTGGTGAGGTGGATAAAATTGCCAAACTCGTTCCTGAAGTCCTTAAAATGACCATTGAAAAGGCACTGAATGAAGAGCCCAGATTACTGGATGCAGTAAATAAAAATCCACGTATGGCTGAACTCATTGAGGTTGCACAAACCCTTGAGGGGTTGGCAAGACACACATCCACCCATGCAGCAGGAGTTGTTGTTTCACCCAAACCAATGGTAGAATATCTCCCCACCTGCAAGGGAAAAGACGGAGAAACACTTACTCAGTATGACATGAAACATACTGAAATGACGGGTCTTATCAAGTTTGATTTCCTTGGTCTGAAAACACTCACCGTAATTGACAATGCCTTAAAACATATCAAAGCCGACATCGGTACAGATCTTGACATTGACGTCCTCCCCATGGATGACTTAAAAACATATAAGCTCCTTTGCGATGGCGATGCCCTTGGTATCTTTCAGCTGGAAAGTTCAGGCATGCGAGAACTTCTTGTTAAAATGGCCCCGGAACAATTCAGCGACCTTATTGCCCTTGTTGCCCTCTATCGCCCAGGGCCACTCGATTCTGGCATGGTTGATGATTTTGTGGAAACAAAACATGGTCGCGCCTCTGCCAATTATCCGCTGCCAGAAATCAGATCAGTCCTTGAAGAAACCTATGGTGTTATCGTCTATCAGGAGCAGGTAATGAAGATTTCATCAATCCTTGCCGGATACTCACTGGGGGACGCAGATATCCTGCGCCGCGCCATGGGCAAAAAAAACGCAGAAGTCATGGATGAAGAAAAAATAAAATTTATGGCCGGCGCCAAAAAGAAAGAAATCGATCTTAAAAAAGCGGAATTTGTTTTCGACCTTATGGCAAAATTTGCCGGATACGGTTTTAACAAATCTCATTCTGCCGCCTATGCCCTCATTTCCTACCAGACGGCTTATTTAAAAGCACACTATCCTTCTCAGTTTATGGCCGCATTACTCTCCTGCGACATGAACAATACAGACAAAATTGTACTCTATATCAACGAGTGCCGGGAACGAAGTATTGAGGTATTGCCCCCAGACATCAATGAGTCTCTCATCGATTTTTCTGTTCATAATGACAGCGTTCGCTTTGGCCTTGCAGCCGTAAAAAATGTCGGAAAATCTGCCCTCCATTCTATTATTGAAGAACGGGAAGCAAATGGTATATACACCTCCCTTGAAGACTTTTGTAACCGAATTGATTCCAGAAAAGTCAACTCAAGAGTTATTGAAAGTCTAATCAAATCAGGATCATTCGATTCAATCGGTTGCAGACGTTCACAACTAATGGCCATAATTGACCAAGCCATGGATAATGCCAGGGCTGTTCAGCGCGACAAACAATCAGGACAGATGTCACTTTTCGCCCTGGCTCCTGAAACAGATACCAGTGAAAAAAGTGCCATTAATCTGCCTGATATTCCCGAATGGGAAGAACGGGAACGCCTAACCAGAGAAAAAGAAACTGTTGGTTTTTACATTTCCGGACACCCATTGGATGAAGATATTTTCCAAATCAAAACTATAGCCGACACAGACATCGACGGCCTGAGCAAATTTGGCGAAGATCAACCAGTACGCTTCGGTGGACTCATCCGGAGCTGTAAACAATTAAAGAATAAAAAAGGCGATCTAATGGCCTTTATCACAGTAGAAGACTTACTTGATTCGGTAGAAGTAATTGTTTTTCCTGACACTTTTTTACAATGTTCCCACCTGTTAGACTCTACGGAAACGCTGATTATCAAAGGAACCGTACAGCACGATGAACGCGGCTCGAAAATCATTGCAGAATCCATAAAGCTATTACCTGAAGCTGTGGAATCCAACACAGAATCCATTAGAATCCTCCTTGAAAGCAATAAAATCAGTCGAAAACGGCTGAACGCTCTAAAACAGATTTTTTACCGTTATCATGGCGACTGTCCTCTTCTTTTAACCATGCATTTTGCCGGTGAAGGTGAAGTGGATATAGAAATCCTGAAAGATCTAACCATTCGACCATGTAAAGAATTTTCACAAGAAGCTGAGGAAATCCTTGGTTACAAAGCTCTTTCCTATAAAAAGACGACGCTCACATCCAAAAGACGAAAACATTGGAGACAGGCACCACGCTTCACATAAAATGACTGAATGATCTACAAACAACTGGACAAAAAATGACGGGCTTGCCATGAAAAATCGGCTGTAAAAAAAAGATGCTTTTAAATTTCTTTTTCTGTGGATGGTAGCCTTAGGCTTCTTGGTGGGTCTTGGTTTTTCACCACTGGGAATGATTTATTTTAACGATTCCTTTTCCATCCCTTTCAGTTTTGCATTGATGTATATTGGCGCGACTATCACCGTTGGTATTGCCAACTATATTATTGTTGCTCTAGTAGTTTGCACAGAATTGCGTTTTCAGGTTGATGCTATGGAAAACGTAAACCGACAAATAAGCAGTGCTCTTTTTCGAAGAAATCTGAAAAAAGAACGTTATAAAATTAAGGTGCGATCAGATGGGATGCTGGAACAAGCAACCCATGCTTTTAATATTATGGGAAAACCTTTTGAAAAACGACTGGAACGCGAAGCAAGTTTCAGGGATGTTTTTTCGACCTTTTCTGCTGTTGTTGATTTAGATGCCATCGCTGAAGATCCGGCGCTGTTTTGTTGATTCTGAAAAATATAACCTCAACCATTTCTATAAATCTCCGGAATGAAGAGGTGATATGCTATGCCGCTATGGCGGGGAGAAATTCCTGATAATCCTGCCCATAGCTAATTTGAATAAAGCAGACCGGGCAACAGAACGACTGCGAAGTCTTGTTGAACAGCAGACAAACTATGACAAAGATAAAACTATCCTTATAACTATCCGCCTTGGTGTGAACAGTCTTTCATCTCTTCTGGTACAACATAAAAATGACCTGATAAATTCAGCAGATACGGCACTATAGCACTGTAAACATATGGGACGTAACCAGGTTTCTCTGTTTCGCAGTAATGAGTCTGTACTGCTTCCCAGAAGTTAGGATTCTGGAATAAATACGTTATCTGGATTTGCGCCATGATGTATTACTCTATTTCATGAAATCAGCAAAAAAACGAGCCATTCTCCCCCACCTGATATCGAAATATTACCAATACTACCAGGACACTTATCCAGCGAAACTACAAGTCCTCCGACTTGTCGGGTTAGACTATATTTAGCTAATCCGATTGAAGATTTGTTTCCGACTCCATGGCTTAAAAACAAAGCCCGCAATCTGGACATGTGGAAGTACTAGGAGAAAAACTAAACCCGCAGGCCGGACAGACCGACTGTTCTGCTCTGGTATCAATTACGGCGTGCACATTACTGAGATCATGAGAACTAAGAGCGGTTTTTTCTTCAAAATCCTGTGCCAGAACCCGCATGGTCTCTTCACCATCAGCTCTCTTTATCTGGAGATATAGATCCCCTCCGCAACATCCTTTTCCGCAACTGCTGCCTTCCCCTGCAAGAAGTGACGGGATATTTTCAGCAACAAGCAGTTTCTGCAGCTGCTTCATATCATGGAGTGAACCCTTTCTTATATTTACCAGTTCATCATCATTTGTTATCCGCATTGAACGAGAATCTTTCTTTTGTTGCGCAGCTTCTTCAAAAGCCCTCTTTTCAGTACCGCTGAGCAACTCTACATTGCAACTGGCACAACTTTCGATTTCCGCTCTATATTCCTCATCACATTGAGGACAATATTTCAACTCAGGATCTGTATAACGCATTCCATTACTCCATTACTAATTACAAAATAAATCGACTCAAATCACGATCTTCAACCACATCCTGCAACATACCCTTAACATATTCCGCCGTGACCACAAAGCGTTTATCTTCACGTTCACTGGCGGTAAATGAAAGTTCATCAAGAACCCGTTCCATTACAGTATGTAAACGCCTGGCGCCAATTTCTTCCGTTTTTTCATTGACCTCAACAGCAATTGATGCAAGCTCCTCAATTCCGTCCTGCTCAAACGCAAGTTCTATACCCTCTGTTTTCATCATGGCAATATACTGTTTCACCAGAGCACTTTCAGGTTCTGTCAGGATACGAACGAATTCATCCTTGCCAAGAGAGTGAAGCTCCACCCGAATGGGAAAACGTCCCTGCAATTCTGGTATAAGATCAGATGGTTTTGAAGCGTGAAAGGCACCACTGGCAATAAAGAGAATATGATCTGTTTTCACCATTCCATACTTTGTGGTGACAGTGGATCCTTCAACAATAGGTAACAGATCTCGCTGCACCCCTTCTCGCGAAACTTCAGGACCGTGGCCACCGGATCTCTGAGAGGCCACTTTGTCAATCTCGTCAAGAAAGATAATCCCTGATTCTTCAGTGCGTTTTAAGGCTTGTTTTGTCACCTTATCCATATCAATAAGACGTTCCATCTCTTCACTGTGAAGGCCACCCAAAGCTTCCGGAATCTTGATTTTACGTTTCTTTTTCTTCCTGGGAAATATTTTACTGAATGCATCCTGCAAGTTGGACTGCATATCCTCCATCCCGGAAGTGGTCATAATTTCAACCATGGGCATGGAGTGAGATTCAGTAAGATCAATTTCTATTTCGCGGTCATCGAGCTTTCCGTCACGCAACATATGGCGAAATTTTTCCCTGGTGGAATCTTCATTGTCGTTCTGTTCAACAGGAAGGCGAAGAGCAGCATCAGCGTCAAGGGTCACAGGATAGTCGGAAGTTGATTCAGACGGAACAGAAGTCGGGGGAAGTAGAATATCAAGGATACGCTCCTCGGCGTTGGCAGCAGCCACCCCTTCCAGACGTTCCCGCTCTTCTTTCTTCACCATATTGATGGCAATCTCAACAAGATCACGAATCATAGATTCGACATCACGCCCCACATATCCGACTTCCGTGAATTTGGAGGCCTCGACTTTGAAAAATGGAGATTGTGCCAGTGTGGCAAGACGTCTGGCAATTTCTGTTTTTCCTACACCAGTGGGTCCAATCATAATAATATTTTTAGGAGCGATCTCCTCACGAAGCGGAGAAGGCACCTGACGTCTGCGCCAGCGATTTCTAAGCGCTATGGCTACAGAGCGTTTGGCATCTGCCTGACCGACAATATATTTATCCAGTTCGGTGACAATATCTTGGGGAGTTAAGGATTGTATGGGACTCATATTTTTTCAATTATTATGGAATGGTTTGTAAACACACAGATATCTGCAGCAATCTGCATGGAGGCCTTACAGATTGCCTCCGCATCCAGATCACTGTTTTCTACCAGCGCAAGGGCTGCCGCCTGAGCATACGGACCACCGGAACCAATGGCCAGCACTCCGTTATCAGGTTCTATCACATCCCCTGTCCCGGTGAGCAACAAGGAATAATCAGCATCAACGGCTACAAGCATGGCTTCAAGCCTGCGCAGCATTTTATCTGTTCGCCACTCCTTGGCCAGCTCAACAGATGCACGCATCAGGTTGCCGTTATATTGTTCCAATTTCTGTTCCAGTTTGTCAAACAGGGTAAAGGCGTCGGCCGTTGCACCTGCAAAGCCGGTTATAACTTTATTGTGATAGAGCCGGCGTACTTTCCTGGCCTGATGCTTCATCACAGTATTGCCAAGGGATACTTGACCATCCCCTGCCACCGCAACGCCGCCTTTATGGCGTACCGCCAGTATTGTTGTTGAGCGTATTTTCATTTTTTTCTTGTTTGTAAGTAAGGATTGATAAACTTGTAAAAAGTAAATTTTTTTTACGGCTATGTAAGAAACTTCCTATCCGAAGAATGCAAATTTTGTAACCGTTCACCAAACCTAAAAGATAGCAGCAGGCTTGATCATTATACGACGGTAATCGTTTGCCAGTGCTTCAGATTCGCGCAGGCAGGTCGGCGAAACGTATTAGTCATACGTGAGTCAGCCTGATCGTGTGAAACTGGAGTGCTGGTAAACAATTACCAAATTTTTATATTCTTCCATGACCGGGATAGAGAAATTTGCTGGCGCAACGTAAAAGCACAACCAATGAAACCGGGTAGTGGTTTTCATGCAGGCTACTACCTGGCATTAGGATGCGCCTTGTCATAAACCTCTGTCAAATGATCTAACGTTAGGTGAGTATATCGTTGGGTAGTGGAAAGACTGACATGCCCCAGCAATTCCTGCACTGAACGAAGATCCGCTCCCATCTCAAGCAAATGAGTAGCGAATGAATGCCTGAGAGCATGAGGAGTTACAATCTGTGGAATCCCTGCCCGCTCACCATAAGCCTTCACCATTCGCTCTATACTTCTACTGGTTAGTCGTCCCCCGCGTCCATTTAGAAAAAGTGCCTGTTTTTCAATTTCATGCCCTCTTCCCGCACGAGCTCTTGCCAGCTGTTCACGTAAACTTAACCAAGCCGTAACAGCGTCTATGGCGGGGCCACCAACAGGTACCAGCCTTTCCTTATTTCCTTTGCCCCTCACCCTAAGCATTCCCGTTTCAAAATCAAGATTATTAATATCCCTGGAAACAAGTTCTGCAACACGCATCCCGGTGGAGTAGAGCAATTCCAGTATGGCAATATCCCGCAGCATAAAACGATCTTTTTTACACGGTGCAGCAAGAAGTGAAAATACCTCATCAACGGTTAGAAAGACAGGCATATACTTCCCAATTTTAGGGCCTGTTATACTCTGCAGAGGGTCTGTACTGATTATTTTCTTCCCTGTAAGATATTTAAAGAAACTCCTGATGGCAGAAAGTTTACGCCCAACTGTTGCTGCGCTGCACCTGCCATGTAACGATACCACAAATCGTTTGATATGAATTGCCTCAATCCCGGACACCAAAAGCCCAGACTCTAAACCATCACTAAAATCTTTCAAGTCGCGTCCGTACCCATCAATGGTATGGGGCGAATACCCTCTATCACTCTCCAGCCATTGTAAAAAGGAATCAATATGTTTGTTTGCTACACTCATCGTTCCCGTCATATTAAACAATTTTCTTCTCGACTTCTCTTGAATCTATGAATATATAATGCGAGTTGGAAAATTTTAAAAGCTAAACACTCTTTAGTACAAAATTATGGCAAAAAGAACCTTTGAAACCGCCCTTGGCCAACTTGAAAAAATCACGGAAGAACTGGAAGACGGCGATATAAGTCTGGAGAAAAGTCTGAAAAAGTTTGATGAAGGGATTAGTCTGGTTGAGTTTTGTAACAAAACGCTTACGGATGCCAAAGCAAAAGTTGAGATCCTCCTTGAAAAACAGGGAGAACTCAGCACAAGCCCCTTTGAAGAACTGAAAAATGAAGATCAAGGACTACCTGAATAAACAGCAACTACTGGTTGAAAACAGCTTTGATCAGTATATCCCCAAGGCTCAGGGTGAGTTCTCAGCACATATCAAAAGTATGCGCTATTCTCTGGAAGCAGGCGGAAAACGTGTACGTCCAATCTTGTGTATCGCTGCAGCCCGGTCTATTGCCAGTGACGGTATTAATAATGATGATATATTACCCATTGCCTGTGCACTGGAATGTATCCATACTTATTCACTGATCCATGATGACCTGCCGGCCATGGATAATGACGATTTGAGAAGAGGAAAGGCAACCAATCATATTCTTTTTGGTGAAGCGGGAGCAATACTGGCGGGAGACGGTTTACTCACCTGGGCCTTTGATCTGCTGGCAAATCCGGAACACGGTAATCTTGCAGCGGAACAAAAACTGCACATAACCCATATTATTGCTCGTGCTGCAGGATCGTTTGGTATGGTGGGAGGGCAGGAACTGGATATTGCGAATGAGAACAACGAGTTCCCCTTTGAAACACTGCAAACCATTCATCGCAGCAAAACCGGGGCATTGATAACCGCTTCAATCCTTGCCGGCGCAGTTGCAGCAATGGCTGATAAAGAACAACTGACAGCTCTCAAACAGTATGGAAATTGTATAGGCCTTGCATTCCAGATCGTTGACGATCTGTTAAATGCCACCTCCACCTCAGAAAAGCTGGGAAAGGCTGCCGGAAGTGATGAAGCGCTGGGTAAAGCCACCTATCCCGCCTATTTTGGTATTGAAGAGACACGCAAAAAAGCAGCAGCAGTTGTTGAAGAAGCAAAAGCCCATCTGATAAATTTTGACGAAAAAGCTGAACCTCTTCGTCTGCTTGCTGATTATATTTATACACGATCCAATTAGTTTCGGATCCCCCAGGATGTAATTATTTTGAATATTCAAAACATAGAAACCTCGGGCACAAGACTCAAAGATATTCGATCTCCGGCGGATCTTCGAAAACTTTCCATTGTAGAACTAGATACTATTGCCGAAGACCTGCGTCATATCATTATTACCACCACTTCCAAAACTGGCGGCCACCTGGCTCCCAGTCTTGGCGTTGTTGAGTTGACCCTTGCTCTGCATTATGTTTTCAATACACCTGAGGATAAACTTGTGTGGGATGTGGGACATCAATGCTATGCCCACAAACTCCTCACCGGCAGACAGAGTCAATTTCACACCCTTCGACAATATAAAGGTTTAAGCGGCTTCCCTAAGTTTAAGGAAAGTGAATATGACGCTTTTGAAACCGGCCATTCATCCACTTCTATTTCTGCAGCTCTTGGCATGACTGTCGGCAAAGATTTACAGGATGATAAAAACAAGGTCGTAGCCATTATTGGTGATGGTTCCATGACAGCAGGTCTTGCCTTTGAGGCATTGAATCAGGCTGGACATCTGGATAAGGATCTTATTGTCATTTTAAATGACAATGAGATGTCCATTTCGGAAAATGTTGGCGCCATGTCCAGCTTTTTGTCCCGCCAGCTTACCAGTAAAACTGTACGACGCCTGCGTAAACATATCTCCACCCGACTTAAAGACTTGCAGGGTGTTGGTGATCGCTTTTTGAATGTGCTAAAAAAAAGTGAAGAGAACATTAAGAGTTTTTTCACTCCGGCAATGCTCTTTGAGGCACTGAAATTTTATTATATAGGCCCCATATCAGGGCATGACCTTGCAGACCTTATTCCCACCCTGGAAAATATCAGAGACAATGTCGACGGCCCTGTTCTGGTTCATGTACTGACCAAAAAAGGAAGAGGATATCCTCCGGCTGAAAAAAACCCTGGTAACTACCATGGCCTTGGTCCCTTTGCTATTGACACTGGAGTACCTCATCCCTCACCGAGCCCTGCAACCTACACTGAAGTCTTTGGCAACACCATCTGCAAACTCGCTCGCAGGAATGATAAAATTGTGGCCATTTCTGCCGCCATGCCCGCAGGTACAGGTCTTACAAAATTTGCAAAAGAATTTCCCGACAGATTTTTTGATGTGGGCATTGCGGAGCAGCATGCCGTGACTTTTGCTGCAGGTTTGTCAACCGAAGGTATTCGTCCGGTTGTGGCTATTTATTCATCGTTCTTCCAGCGGGCCCTCGACCAGATAATCCATGATGTCTGTATTCCGGCTCTCCCTGTTACACTAGCCCTTGATCGCGGAGGGGTTGTGGGGGACGACGGCGAAACCCACCATGGAGTTTTTGATATTTCTTTTTTACGTTTTATACCAAATCTCACCTATATGGCACCAAAAGATGCTAATGAGCTTCAACATATGCTTTACACTGCAACTTCCCTCCCAGGTCCCGCTGCAATTCGTTATCCACGAGGAGCTGGAGAAGATGTAATCCTTGATGAGGATCTTGTCCAACTTGAACCCGGAACCGGTGAATTGTTACGAGAAGGAACTGATGTTTTACTCCTCCCCATCGGAAACAGAGTGTATCCGGCCTTACGGGCAGCAAAAGGACTGGCAAAACTGGGTATTGAAGCAGCTGTGATCAATCCGCGCTTTATTAAGCCGCTGGATAGCGAGCTGATATGTCAGTGGGCGGAAAAAACAGGCAGAGTTATTACCATTGAAGATAACGCTGAGCATGGCGGTTTTGGAAGTTTAATACTGGAATTATTCTCAGCAAAAAAGCTATTTGGCATAAAAACGCGAATTCTTGGTCATCCGGATTCGTTTATTGAACATGGAACCCAGCAGATACTCTGGAAAAATTCCAAACTGGATTCACCATCTATTACCAGTGCAGCTATGGAGTTAATGAAGGAATAAGCGAGAACATCGAACATCTAACATAGAATGAGAAAAAAACATGACGGATGTTCGATGTAAATTCGTTCATTTTGGACTTTGAAGCATACCTATGCTATCCGAGAAGGCCAAAATGGACATAGTTGGAATGCTGCCGAATAATTACATTTTATCATAATAACCACGATACCAGTCAACAAATCGTTTCACTCCCACCGCTAGTGAAGTATCCGGTTTATAATCAAAATCCCTGATAAGATCATCCACATTGGCATATGTAGCCTGTACATCTCCCGGCTGCATGGGCAAAAAGTTTTTATCAGCCCGTCTGCCAAGGTTTTCTTCCAATAACTGTATAAAATAAAGCAGACGTTCTTTTTTATTATTACCAATATTGTATACCCGGTATGGGCAATAAGACGTGGCCGGATCGGGTGTATCACTCTTCCACTCAAAATCGGGTTCTGCTGGTTTCTGGATCACCCGCACAACACCTTCAATAATATCATCCACAAAGGTGAAATCTCGTTCCATATTACCATTATTAAAGACATTAATCGGCTCTCCCGCTAAAATTGCCTTGGCAAAGAGCATTGGTGCCATATCAGGACGTCCCCAAGGACCATAAACCGTAAAGAACCGCAGTCCTGTACAGGGCAGACCATACAGATGGCTATAGGAATGAGCCATGAGTTCATTGGCTTTTTTGGACGCTGCATACAAAGAAACAGGGTGATTTATGTTGTCATGTTCTGAGAAAGAATGTGCAGTATTTGCCCCATATACAGAGCTAGACGATGCGTAGACAAAATGTTTCACATTTGAATGCCGACATCCTTCAAGAAGGTTGCCAAATCCGACCAGATTTGTATCCACATAAGAGGCAGGGTTAATCAACGAATAACGAACTCCAGGCTGTGCGGCAAGGTTGACTACGACATCAAAACTGTTTTCCATAAACAGTTTTTCCATGGATGCTCTATCCGCAATATCAATTTCAAGGTTCCTGAAATTATCTCCTCCTGCAATCTGCCTGAGTCGATCACGCTTAAGATTCACATCATAATAATCGGTGATACTGTCAATACCGGTCACCTGGCAACCGGATTCCTGTAATTTTTTCGCAAGAAAAGAGCCTATAAACCCGGCTGCTCCCGTGACAAGTATTTTCTTCATTTTCTTATCAGTCATCAAAGTCCCCTTCAGGCCCCCTGTCCGTATCCAACCCTTTGGCGCGTGCTGTAATTTTTACTTTTGTCCACTCCGCCGGATCTTCAAAACGATCTACTTTATCACCCAGATCATACGAACCAGCCTCACGGAGTAATTCGCAGGCCAAATCAGCTGAATTCTCAGCATTAAACACGTTAACAAGCATATTATAGACGAATTCGTCCACTCGTTTACACATGCGATCTCGTATATCCGCCGGTTGCGCCATAAATTTATTGGCAAGAGGAAGATTCAATTTCTTATAATCGCCTCCACTCCACCCCTGTTTGTCGGCAAACGTGACAACCTGACTCCACATTTCTTCACTGACACCTTCACCTTTCACTTTGATAAAGTTTCCATCACTATCAAGAATGGCATTCCCGTCATCATTGACCTCCAGTCCCCAGGCAACCATTTGCAGGGCTGTAGCAACATTCGCTTTGGTGGTAGCAGTCTCCCTGGCAATGGATCGAAGTTTCCCGGAACTGTTCCCGGAAGTTCCATGTTGGGCACCTGAAGTTCCATATGTTGCCAATGCCCTGTGAATTTCACCCGTCAATGGAACCTGTATTCCCTGTCCTGATGCTTCGAGACCGTGAGTACTGCCATTGTTTAATGCTATCCAGTCCGGACAAATACCATGGGCATTGAGCCCCTTTATAAGAAAAGAGGCATCATCAACAGTGGATAATCCCTGCTCTCCCTTAATCTCTCCGACCTCTGTTTCAAGACCTGCCCAGTCCGGGATAAAGGGGTTCAGTTCCAGATTGGCAAGAAGATTTTTATCATCCAGCATATGAGAGGCATCAACGGCAATGGAGGTGATACCCGCATCAAAGATTGAGGGAATCTCTATTTTCGCAAAAGGTAGATCAACTTCCTGTTTAATACAGTAATGATCTGCATGAATTGCTACAGGAACCGTAATTGCAAGTTCGTTGCATAAACTGTCAACCAGACGCGCCATATTCCAGAAATTCACCCCGCAATAGTTGCACTCCGACCTGGCAATTTCTATGATAATGGTACTGTTTGCACGCTGTGCTGCCATCAATGCACCACGAACAACAAAATAGTTTCTGCCATTGGCAGCCATGGTCATGGCCCCACCTTTTGCTATAAGTGCTCTATCGACAACTTTGCCACTGACCAGTAAGGCTTTTGAATTTGGAAAAAGTTTTTTAATATTCGGGGGACGGCCAATTTCAAGAACTTTTACAAAATCTGTTAGATTACTCATACAAACCTCCGTCGGGGTAATTCTTTATTCACAATTCAACATTGATGACAATTTTGAAAATCTTCATCTTCTTCGTCACCACAAATTTACTTTTTACGAACGTATCAATACTGAATGCTGGATGTTTATTTCTTTCACTCATCAACGCCTTAAGGCAATCTCTGCACCTATACTATATTTTCTTCATTGTTCCCAGCAGATCCACCCATTTCTTTCGGGGCAAAACCGGCAAAACTATTTTTACCGCAGAAATATACCGAAACCACGCTTATTTCATATAATATAAGCAGTGGAATACCCATCATCATCTGATTCACCACATCGGGAGTTGGGGTAAGGATGGCCGCAATAACAAAATTGATAAGAATAGCATATTTTCGATTCTTATTGAGAAAGGATACCGTGACAATTCCCATTTTTGCTAGAAAAACCATTAAAACGGGCATCTCGAAAATCACCCCAAAGGCAATCAACAACCGTATCGCCAACGAAAAATACTCGCCTACAGAGGGAAGAGACATAAGATATTCATTGGAATAACCCACAAGAAAACGAAAAGCAGGGGGGAAGACAATAAAATACCCAAAGGCGGCGCCACTTAAGAAGCAACAGGTAGAAAGAAAAGTAAACGGGATTAGTATCTTTTTTTCATGTTTATAGAGACCGGGAGCAATAAAAAGCCATATCTGATAAAAAATAACGGGAGTAGCGAAGAGCAGGCCACAGACAAGTGCAAGCTTTAGATAAAAAAAAACCCTTCCTGATAAGAGGTGAAAATCAGTGAACTACCCACTGGAAGAACTTCCATTAATGGCTTAAAAAACCAGTTGCCAATAGGTTTTATAAATCCATACGATCCGGCAAAACCGATAATCACAGCAATAAAAGAAGTAATCAGACAGGAGCGCAACTCTCGCAGATGCTCGGTGAGAGCCTGGGACTCAAAAGATTGTGTCCCTCTTTCTTCTGCTATTTTTTTTGTTGTTACTTCTTCTTGCATTTCCTTCTCCTTAAGGTTATTCAACGTTCAATTGATATCGTTTTTACCAAAATTCATATTTTCTGACAAGAAGATAGTGACCGCTTTCAACTTACAACCCTGACCTCTTCAATTTTTATTTGACTTATGTCAAGGTATTGTGGTTCACTTTCAACTACACTATTTTTACGATTTTTTTGTTTTTGTCGAAAGGCGGCAAAAACCAATTTATTAACCATTTTCACCTTATGGAGGGAAAATGAAATTATTTAAAGCAGCCTTGGCCGTTGGTACTTTTACTCTGCTGACTTCTTCCGCAAGCGTTGTATTTGCAGACAACTGTATCAACTGTCACACAAAGATTTCTCCTGGCATAGTAAATGATTTTATGGTTTCTGAACATGCAAAGAGTGGTGATGTTACCTGCTCAACATGTCACGGAGACGCACACTTAACCGCAAAAGATTACAAAAAGGCAACACTCCCCACAGAAGCCGTCTGTATGGAGTGCCATGAAGAACAGTACCAGTCATTTGCCATGGGCAAACATAACTTTGGCTGGACAACCCTCAATGCAATTCCCGGTACCCACCTGGCACCGGATGAACTTATTGAAGGCGGACGCGGTTGCGGTGGTTGCCACAACATGGGTATTAGAACTGAGGCTCAACTGAAAGCTCAGACCGATGCCGGATACAGATACCAGTCCAACTCCTGTGACGAATGTCATACCCGTCACACGTTCTCTAAAAAAGAAGCTAATAATCCTCGTGCCTGTCAGACATGTCACATGGGTTACGATCACCCGCAATGGGAAATGTGGTCCAGCTCCAAGCATGGTGTCCGTTATTTTGCAAAACTTGCTGGCGATCTACCAGAGGGTGCAGCAGCACCAACCTGTCAAACCTGTCATCTTCCTGACGGAACCCACGAGAATCACACCGCCTGGGGTTTCCTTGGTGTTCGTCTGCCTCTACCTGAAGATAAGCAGGAAGCAGCTGATCGTGTTACCATCCTAAAGGCACTTGGTGTTCTTAATCCTGAGACCGGAGAGCCCACTGCCATCCTTGACGCTGTTAAAGCCGTTGATATGGCAAGACTTGACCAGGCATCCTGGGAAAATGAGCGTAACAAAATGCTCGAAACCTGTAGCCAGTGTCACTCTGAGTCTTACGCCAGAGAGCAACTGGAAATGGGCGACTCTATCCTTGGCAAAGCTGATCGTCTGATGGCTGAAGCTATTGAGACCGTTGCATCCCTGTACAAAGACGGAATCATTAAAAAGCCTGCAGGATACCCATTTAACTATCCATTTCTCCTTACATTTATGCACACCAATGGTGCAAGCTGGAATAAGGAACTGGACAAACTTTCTTACATTGACCAGATTCTGGTTCGCATGTACATGAAACATCGTATGCGCACCTACCAGGCATTTTTTCACGTAAATCCTGACTATGCTTACTGGTATGGCTGGAACATGATGACCGAAGACCTTGGTGAAGTAAAAGAGCTTGCCAGAACCATGAGAGCTACCCACAAAAAATAAGAGCTTCTCTTCATAGTTGTAAAGTTCGACCAAAACCCAACAATTTTCAAATGAGAAGATTGTTGGGCTTTTTTTTGTTTACAACCATTCATTTTCCTGTAAAATTCGAGAATGAAGACAAAAGAAAACACATGGTTTGTATATATATTGCGCTGCAATGATGAGACTTTCTACACAGGAATAACCACAAACATTGACCAGCGACTTGATAAACATAACAACAGTCCTCTAGGGGCAAAATATACCCGTGGACGCCGACCTGTAAAAATTGTTTACGTTGAAAAACAGCCATCACGATCAGCAGCGACAAGCAGAGAATATACAATCAAGCTCCTTCGCAGAAAACAAAAAATCCAATTAATCGAGAATTCAGCAATAATTTACTAGATTACCTTCAACTTCTGACCTTTACAGGATTTTCTACCCATGACTTCTATCCTTGTAGTCGACGACGAACGCTCCATGCGTGACTTCCTCAAGATTCTTCTTGAAAAAGAAGGCTATAGGGTAAAAACCGCTCCTAACGGCACACATGGATTGAAGCTGCAGGAACAGCATGACTTTGATCTGGTTATCAGCGACATCAAGATGGATGGTATGGATGGCCTGGAACTGTTGAACAGGTTAAAGGAAAAGTGGTCGACACTTCCAGTGGTTATGATCACCGCCTTTGCCTCTCCTGATGATGCAGTTTTTGCCATGAAAAATGGTGCCTTTGATTATATCAGCAAACCATTTAATGTTGATGAAATCAAATCAGTTATTCTCTCCGCCACTTCAAAATCCTCACAACGTGCTGAAGCGCAGACAATTTCCTCCCAATTTCCAGAAATTATAGGTGAAAGTCGGGAAATGATAAAAATATTTGAAATGATCAAGCGCATTGCCCCCACCCCTGCCAACGTTCTTATCTATGGAGAATCAGGAACTGGCAAAGAACTTGTTGCTCAGGCTATCCATCGCTATTCTCAGGTTGCAGAACAGGAATTTGTTCCCATTACCTGCAGTGCAATTCCTGAAGAACTGATGGAAAGTGAACTCTTCGGTCATGTTAAGGGGGCTTTTACCGGTGCTATCAGCGACAAACAAGGTTTATTCCAACTTGCCGATAACGGTACAGCATTCCTTGATGAAATCGGAGAATTAACCCCCATCATTCAAACCAAACTCTTACGGGTTCTGCAGGAACGTGAAATAAAACCTGTGGGTGGCACCCAGGTACAGGACGTATCTGTCCGTATTGTCGCCGCGACAAACAAAATACTTGAAGAGGAAATTATCGCCGGCAGATTCCGTGAAGACCTTTTCTATCGACTAGCAGTTATCCCTTTGCGAGTTCCCCCTTTACGTGAAAGAAAGGGAGATGTTCCCTTACTGGTTGACTTTTTCCTTAAAAATTATAGTAAAGCCTTTGGTAAAGAAATACAGGAAATTTCAAGCTATGCCATGGAAGTTTTGATGAACTATGATTATCCCGGAAATGTTCGGGAGCTTGAGAATATTGTTGAACGGGGGGTTGCCCTGGAAACATCCAACATAATCCTCCCCGAAAGCCTCACCCTGTCCTCTTTTCGCACGGCTGATCACATATCATCCAGGAACAGTAATTCACCTTTTCATATCGTTGCAAATGAAGAGGAGTTGTTCCAGCGTGGTCTGGAGGAAGTTATGGAAGAAACTGAGAAAAAACTGCTTAACACTGCTCTTCTTAAGACAGACAATTCAAAAATGCGTGCAGCGGAACTACTTCAGATCAGTTTTCGTTCTCTGCGCTATAAAGTAAAAAAATACGGTATTGCATAAATGCTTCTGCCTGGGTTTTCAAAGACTTCAAATCAACTTCACCGATCAACGGTGGAAAAATTACTCACCGACCAGTTGCTATGGATGCTTTTTCTTCGTGTGGTTCTATACACCTTGATTCTTGGTTTAAGTGCATACCTACACAACAAACAATTTAATGTTATTACACTGCCGCCCGCAATATTACTGTTTTTTATTACACTGGTCTATGCCAGCTCCATAGTATCCAGTTTTCTCCTCCTGAATACAACGTCTAACGTCAGACGGTTTGGTATCAATCAAAACCTTCTAGATACTCTTTTTGTTTCTGTTCTTGTCTATTTAACCGGTAGTTCAACATCAATATTTCCCCCGATCTATTTTTTCCCGATCATTGCAGGAGGACTTATCCTGCCAAGATCAGGTGGGTTGATAGCCGCAGGGGCTGCCACCATACAATTCGGTTTTGTTCTTTTTCTGGAATTTTACAATTTTTTTCCATCTTTTCTCGGCATTAAACTCCCAATAAATGACAAAGACCCCATGGCCATCCTTAATATGTTTACAGTGTATGGCCTTATTTTCTTTCTGGCTGCCATCCTCTCAGGGCTTTTCGCCGCACGCCTGAGAAAAACTGAGGATGCGCTTTCTGTTTCTGTACGGGATTTTGACCAACTCAGTATCCTCTACAAACAAATTTTTGATAATATAAATACCGGTATAATTACCACCAATGAACAAAATCGCATCAGTTCTGTTAACAATGCCACTTCCAAAATTACCGGGTACTCTCTTGAAGATCTGCAAAATCAAAAATTTGAAGTTTTTTTCCCAGACATCAGTTTATCCAACAAAGGATCCCGGCATTCAGCTTCCATTAAACGAAAAGACGGTGAACTCACAAGAATTGGTTATTCTAACGCAAAGCTGCAAAACACAAGAGAAAAAAACAGTGCACTAAAACCGGACAGTTCAATTTGTCAGAATTGTAAGGTCATTACGATTCAGGATATCAGTGAGGTTGAACGTCTGGAGAAGCAGATGCAACAAAATGAAAAGCTGGCTGCCATTGGACAGATGAGTGCAGGAATTGCCCATGACTTCAGAAATCCCCTCACTGCCATCTCCGGCTCAGCACAGGTACTGGCCAATGAAATTAACCAGAGCTACCCCGAACAACAGTCGAATTCGGAATTAATTAATATTATCCTGCGAGAGTCAAATCGATTATCCAATACCGTCTCTGATTTCCTTCAATTTGCCAAACCCGAACATGCGGAAAAGGAATGGTTCTCATTAAAACGCTGCCTGGATGAGGTATTGGAGGTTGCAGGAGCAAATCCAGTCTGGCCTCAAAAGGATATCATTGACTTTCAGATGAACACAATCGTTGATATCTGGGCCGACCAGTATCAACTCTTCACGATGCTTAATCACCTGCTGCAAAATGCAATGGCCTTTTGCCCGCCGGGAAATGAAAAAATTTGTATTTCTGCTTATGAAACAACAGGAGAAGACAACAGGGAAACTATTGAGATAAGCGTAGAGGATAATGGCCCAGGTATTCGTCCAGGAAAAGAAAAAAAAATATTTGATCCTTTTTATACCAAACGCATTGATGGAACAGGGCTGGGACTTGCCATTGTCAAGCAGATTATAAAGGAACATCATGGACATATCACCGTTTCCAAATCATCGCTGGGGGGGGCAAAGTTCACACTTTCATTCCCACTTCCTTCGTAACAACTGAAGCATATCACTCATTTTCTTTCCAGACAACGGCGCCAAGTCCGCTCAATTTTCCGACCATATCCTCATAACCACGTTCCAGGTGATAAATCCTTGAGATGGAAGTACGTCCCCTTGCGGCAAGTCCAGCAATTACCAGGGATGAACTGGCTCGTAAATCTGTAGCCATAACAGGTGCCCCGGCCAAATGATTTCCATCAAGTCCTTTGACCATAGCTCTTCGACCATCAATCTGAATATCTGCTCCCATTCGCTGCAATTCTGCAACATGCATAAATCTGTTTTCAAAAATTGTTTCATTTATAACACTCACTCCATTACTGAAGGTCATCAGTGCCATAAATTGTGCCTGCAAATCAGTGGGATATCCTGGATATGGCATGGTGGTCACATCTACTGCTCTTAGACTTTTCGTAGTAGTTGCTCGGGTAATATGGATAAAATCATCACCAGTTTCAACACTAATTCCGGCAAGGAGCAGTTTTTCAACAAGTGATGGCAAATGCTTTGGCAGACAATTTTTTACTATTCCATCACCACCTGTTGCAGCAATAGCTATTGCATATGTTCCAGCTTCAATACGATCAGGAATTATGAAATTTTCTGCAGCATTAAGTTTCTCAACCCCGTGTATTATGAGAAGATCACTGTCTTTTCCTTCAATATCTGCTCCCATCGAGTTCAGCATATCAATAAGATTTCCGATTTCAGGTTCTCGCGCACCATTTTTGATAACGGTGGTACCTTGGGCTAGAGAAGCTGCCATTAACAGATTTTCAGTCCCGGTAACAGATGGAACATCAAAATAGACCGTTCCTCCTTGCAATTTTCCATCAATTGAGGCATCCACATACCCTTTTTCAAGAACACAACGAACTCCAAGTTGTTCAAACCCCATCAAGTGAAAATTAATCGGCCGGGCACCAATGGCACAACCTCCGGGCAAAGAAACTTTTGCACTTCCAAGTCTTGCCAGCAGCGGCCCCAGAACAAGCACAGATGCACGCATAGTTTTAACCAGTTCATATGATGCCTCGGAATATTTCAGACCTGTGCCGTTAATTCTCAGGGTGCTGCCTTTCCTTTTCCAACTCAAGCCAAGAGATTCCAGCAACCGCAAGATGGTTCTGGTATCCCTGAGATCCGGGACATTATGAAGAACATGGACACCAGGGGCTAGAAGTGTTGCTGCAATCAGTGGCAATGCAGCGTTCTTGGCACCGCTGATTTCTACTTCTCCGTGCAACTCCTTGCCACCATCGATAACTAATTTTTCCATTCTTAATTGTATCCCAGAAGTGATAATTATTTTTTTACATGCAAAATACGATCATGCCCAGCATAATCCTGCGCAACCCAAACATCATTAAACGATTGTTCTACATCATTTTCAGGAGAAAAGATATCCAGCAGAGATTTTTTTTGGCCACTTCCAACCTCCATAAAAAGCTCGGCACCGGATAGCATACAAAGAAAAGCCTGTTCACGAATTTTTTCTATAATCTGGACACCTCCATCACCACCATCAAGAGCCAGATGAGGTTCAAACAGATCCACCTCAGGCTGCAGTCCTTTACTCATTTCTTCTCTTGAAACGTAGGGAGGATTGGATACTATAAGTGAAAATACCGGGAGTGGGGCAACCCCTGACAAAAGGTCGCTTTGGAGAAAAGAAATCAGGTGGGAGACATTATGCCTTCGAGCATTTTTTCTGGCTACACAAATGGCATCCAGGGATACGTCTACGGCAAGCACCGGTCGCCCAAGCTCAAGAGCGAGAACCACGGCAATAATTCCACTACCACAACAAAGATCGAGAACAATTCCCTGTTGAGGTAGAGTATCCTTACAACAACTAAGAGTTTTTTCAAGAAGTAATTCTGTTTCAGGACGAGGAATAAGCACATCTGGAGTAACACAGAAATCCAATGACCAGAACTCCTGCACACCAAGAATATAGGCCAGAGGTTCTCTTTGCAAACGCCGCTGTAACAATTTGTGAAACCTGGAAACTACAAGCTCCTGAAGATCTTCGGCAGAGGAGAGGAATAACTCGGTGCGGGATTTACCAAGACAATTTCCAAGAAGTAATTCAGCGTCAATACGAGGAGTATCGACCCCTGCTTCGGCAAGACTTCCGGCAGCGGAATGCAGCAGATTCGCAAGAAGCATTCTACTGGATCTTCTTCAGCTTTTCTTCCTGATCATGTGTAATTAAAGGAGTAAGAACATCATCAAGCTTGCCGGCAATTATGGCATCAAGCTTATAGAGAGTCAAATTTATCCTATGATCAGTGAGTCTCCCCTGAGGGAAATTATAGGTACGAATACGTTCACTGCGATCCCCGCTGCCAATCTGGTTTTTTCGATCTTCCGAAATTTTATCGTGGTGCTCCTGCTCTATTTTATCAAGGACTCTGGCTCGTAAAACAGTGAGTGCCTTTGCCTTATTTTTATGCTGGGATTTCTCATCCTGACAGGTGACAACCAGCCCTGTTGGCAGATGCGTTATACGTACGGCTGAATCAGTTGTATTTACTGACTGGCCACCAGGACCAGAAGCACGATACACGTCAAATTTCAGATCCTGGGCATCAATATTCAGTTCAACTTCATCAGCTTCAGGAAGAATTGCAACGGTCACCGCTGAGGTGTGTATTCGCCCTTGCGTTTCTGTGGCAGGAACCCTTTGTACACGATGCACACCACTCTCATATTTTAAGCGGGAGAAAACTGCATTTCCACGGATAAGGGCAATTATTTCTTTAAAACCACCTATCCCAATAGGATTTGAGGAAATTGTTTCGACTTTCCACCCCTGAGACTCAGCATATCTTGTGTACATTCGAAAGAGATCACCAACAAAGAGAGCTGCCTCGTCCCCACCTGTTCCGGCACGAATTTCCAGAAAAGTATTTCTTTCGTCATTGGGATCTTTAGGGAGGAGTAAAAGAAGAATTTCCTGCTCAATCTCTTTTTGACGATTTTTAAGATCGACAATTTCCTCTTTTACCATCTCCAACAGTTCAGGATCATCATCTCCTCCATGCAACAGTTCATCATTATCGGACAACTCACTCACAATTCCGTCATTTTCAGCATACAGCAGCTGTAACTTTGAAAAATGGGCATGTTCTCGAGCAATTTTTTGATAGGCTTTCTGATCACCAACAAGAGAAGGATCAGAAAGTCTTCCTTCAAGGTGTGAAATTTTCTCATCGAGATCTGCAAATTTATCTATCATGATAATTCAACGGTATTGCCTGGAGGGGGAAAACAGAAAATCCACAACCAGATTTTCAGGTTGTGGATCAGCGCGTAACGATAAATGTCTATCTTTGTAAAAACTGGAGTGCCATCAAACGATGACGCTACACTAGGAGCTTGTCCGAGAATAGGCATTTTTTCTCAAATCGAGGTATTTGCAAAATTTTACCACAGGCATATAATTAATATTCCGAAGATAACATTTTGTAAATAACGAAGAGTTGGAGGAGAATCCATTCTCGGACAAGCTCCTAGGAACAGAACATGATACTACTGCGTTTTATCTGCAAAATGCTTTGCGTAACGTTTTTTAAACTTCTCAATCCGGCCTGCGGTATCAATCAGTTTTTGCTTTCCAGTAAAAAAAGGATGACAGGCGGAACAAATCTCAACCACCATTTCTGTTTGTACAGATCCTATTTCAACCTCGTTACCACAACCGCAGACTACTGTAATTTTATGATATTCCGGATGTATGTCGCTTCTCATAATAATTAATCCTTAAAAAAGAAGTGGTCCGTCGACCACATTATAATATTTATATATGTAAAAAAAAATGAAATGTAATAAACTTGGGCGATAAATTCAACCATAAAGAATAGTCATCACGAATTCATCTGATCAAAAAAATCTTCATTGGTTTTCTGCTGTTTCAGCTTATCCAGCAGAAACTCCATACCGCTGGCAGGATTCATCGAAGCCAGGAGCTTACGAAGAATCCAGACACGATTGAGAACATCAGGCGCAAGGAGGAGGTCTTCTTTACGAGTCCCCGATTTTTTCACATCAATGGCAGGATAAATTCGACGGTCTGACATCTTTCTGTCCAGCACCACTTCCATATTACCAGTGCCCTTGAATTCTTCGAAGATCACGTCATCCATACGACTTCCTGTCTCCACCAGTGCCGAAGCTATGATGGTCAGACTTCCACCCTCTTCTATATTTCTGGCTGCACCAAAAAAACGTTTTGGCCGGTGCAGCGCATTGGCCTCAACACCACCGGAAAGAATCTTCCCACTGGATGGAGTGACTGTGTTGTAAGCTCTTGCCAGACGGGTAATCGAATCCAGAAGAATAACAACATCTTTCTTATGCTCCACCAGGCGCTTAGCTTTTTCAATGACCATTTCAGCAACCTGAATATGCCGCTGTGGAGGTTCATCAAAGGTTGAACTGACTACCTCAGCAGTGGTAACAGTACGTGTCATTTCCGTTACCTCTTCCGGGCGTTCATCTATAAGCAGAATAATAAGGTAGATTTCCTTGTGATTGTGAGCAATGGAGTTTGCAAGCTTTTGAATAAGAACAGTTTTACCTGTTCTTGGAGGAGCAACAATAAGCCCACGCTGTCCCTTGCCAATTGGACACATCATTTCCATAAGACGCATCGAAAAGTTATCGGGCTGCCACTCAAGATGTAATTTCTCATCGGGGTGTAATGGAGTTAAATTTCCAAAAACCGTTCTCTTTTTGGCAGCTTCAGGAATATCAAAATTTATAAACTCAACTTTGAGCAAAGCGAAATAACGTTCTCCCTCTTTAGGAGCTCTCACCTGCCCCTCAATAGTATCACCTGTTTTTAATCCAAGACGACGAATCTGAGAAGGAGACACATAAATATCATCGGGACCTGGTAGGTAATTATAATCAGGAGCTCGTAAAAAACCGAATCCGTCTGGCAGGATTTCCAGAACCCCGCTGCCACGCATTTTTCCGTCTTTGGCATCCTGTGCCTTAAGAATGGCAAAGATAAGCTCCTGCTTACGAAGGTTGTTAACACTCTCTACCTTGAGCTTGCGACCAAGTTTGACAAGATCTGTAATTTTTTTTAGTTTTAAATCAGCCAGATTCATTCTGTAAATTCTCCCGTTATTGAAGGCTGTTTTTTTGTATTCTATTGAATGCCGAAAAGGCTGGGGCCTCGGACTGTATCAAAAAACAGATACGCATACACTCCGAAAAGCTATGAGTTAATTTTGAAATTTAGATTTGGAATAATCACCAGGACACTTATCCGAAAAAACTACAAGTAGTAGAACTTGCCCGGTTAGATTTCATATGACATAATATGATTTAATCTGGGATTTCCCCGTACCGATCAGGATAGCAGGTTCTTAATGAAAGAATTTGTACCACAAAAATAACACGACAGGGTCGTCAGAAATATCTTCTCCCCAAAAAGAAGCTTTTTTTGTTGGATTATATTAACTAGTTTTTTTCTTGATTAGATTTTTTTCGGCAGGTAGTGCATTTGATATTCGTGCAATAATAAGATTTACTCAAAATCCTGTCAAGGATTTTTTAACTGTTTTTCAACAAAGTACTCAAGCTGATCAATGGTTTCAGCAAAAGAGCCACTGTTCTCTATTACAAAATTTGCCAGTTTTTTCTTTTCTAAAAGATCCATTTGCGCGTTAATACTTGCCAGGGCCTCTTTTTCTGAAACAAAATCACGCTGCACAATTCGTGTTATGCAGATTTCTTCCTTTGCAAAAACCACAAGGACACAATCAAAATCACCCTGCCACCCTTTTTCAAAAAGAAGGGGTACCTCCGCAACCAGGTACATCTTTCTTCTTCTGGCTCTACTGAGCTGCACTTTTAGCTCTTTTCGAACAAGTGGATGGATGAGATCGTCTAATTCTTCCCGTAACTTCAAGTCTGTAAAAATGGCTGTGCGTAACAGGGGTCTGTTCAGTTCCCTGTTTTCTGTAAAATATTTAGCCGGCAAAATATCTTGCAAAGCCAACCAACCAACATTATCCACTGCCAGGAGATCACGGCAGAGAGCGTCAGCACTGAACAGTTCTGCACCTGTCATGCTAGCAAGTTCCTCAGCAACACGACTTTTACCTGAGCCTATACCACCAGTTACCGCAATGTTCATATCTACTGACCAAACGCACAAAAGCCTTCTTCGCGCAGGCGATCTACAGCTTCTTGGAAATCTGACCAGAGAGGGGCAATCGCTGATATTTTTTTCCCGGTAAAAGGATGAGTCATAACGAGGCGATGCGCATGCAGCATTTGCCGGGTAAAACGTTTTACATCTGTCCCTCTTCCGTACAATGTATCCCCGGCAACCGGGTGACCAAGTGCTGTCATATGCACTCGTATCTGATGTGTCCGCCCTGTTTCGATTACTACCCTGACCAGACTCCAACCGGCATCATACTCTTCCAGTACCCGATAACTACTGGCTGCATATCTGCCAAGCCCTTCCTCACAAACGGCCATTTTCTTTCTTTTTACCGGATGTCTGGCAATAGGTACCACAATACGACCTTCTGTATGAGAAAATTTACCACGCAGCAGGGTAAGATACTGTTTTTCAACTATCCGGTTTTTGAAAGCATCCGACAACAGTTGATGGCACCTGCTGGTCTTGGCAACAACCATTATTCCTGAGGTTTCCTTATCTAATCTATGCACAATTCCAGGACGTACACCACCATCACCAACGTCAGCAATCTGTTTACAGTGATATAACAACGCATTTACCAGAGTCCCGTCAGGGGAACCGTGAGCTGGATGGACAACCATGCCTGGAGCTTTGGAAAGGAGCAGGATAAATTCATCTTCATAGAGGATATCCAGAGGTATTTCCTGGGCTTTTAACTCCAGTGCAGCAGACTGGTATAGAGTACCAGTAAGCTGTTCTCCAGTCTTTACCCTGTAACTGCTTTTTTTTACAATGCCATCAACCAGAATAAGTCCAAGGCGAATAGATCTGGTCAAGTCATTCCTTGACCTGTTCTTAATATTTTGTACCAGATAGTGATCAAACCTGCATCCGTGTTGTTCTTTTGACACAATAAGATGAACGTCGGACGATTTACAAAGAGCTGACAATTCAACAGGTTTGGTGTTCATAACACACAAAATGCATTGGAGAATACCTGCACGTTAAAAACTCGCAGGAAAAAAGAAACAGAAACATGTAAACCAAAGATACGGTAACATCCGGCTTATTTTTGTACAACAATCTTCCCTGATGGGAAAATAACTACTCAAAAAGTTTTTCAATCATTTTTTCAGTTTTAGATTCATCCACCTTTCTGGCAAGTGAGATTTCCGTAACCAGTAAATTTCTGGCAGTATCCATCATCTTACGTTCACCGTAAGACAAGTCTTTATCCACTGAAAGCAGATACAGATCCCTTAAAACTGCTGCGACTTCATGAATAGAACCTGTTTTGATCTTTTCCATATAATCACGATACCGCCTGTTCCAGGTTTGGGTACCCAGCTCAGAATTGCGATCTTTTAATATCACGATAACGTTTTCCACCTCTTTCCTGCTGATAATCGGACGTAATCCAACATTATCACTGTTGCCAGTGGGAATCATAATCTTCATGGCATTATCAAGAATTTTCATAATATAAAAATCCTGATCAACACCAGCAATATTCTGTGATTCAATCGCTTCAATCACGCCTACACCATGGGCCGGATAAACAGCCATATCGCCTTCAACAAACAAATTATCCTCCTGAACAATATCGGAGATTGAGACACTTTTTTCTCATAGAATATGAGAAAGCGATCACGTTTCATTACACATGATCTGTCTTATTTAGTGTCTGAATGAAAAGCATTGATGGCAAACAATACATTCAAAATCCGAAGCGCGAAAAATGAAACAAAATTTAAAACTAAAAAAACAAATGCAAAAACTGTATGGTACCAAATTGTTTTTGTCGTTTTATATTTTTCAGTTTTTCTTTTATTGTTTCGTATTTCGAATTTAGAAATTCGAATTTTGTCTGAACAGGACTTTTCTTTCAGGCACTATTTAGGAAAACACAGAAGTATACCACACTTTCTAGAAAAGTGCTTCGAAAAAACAATTAGTTGCTAATACATACAGTAGTTCATTACCCTGTCATTTCACTCCATTGAGCAAATTCATCGCCTTTTCTCTCCCAAGAAAAAGAAAGGCTTCAATTCCTTCAAGAAGGATTTTCTGCCTTTTCTCAATAATCTTTCGTTCATCACTTGAGAATGGTGCCAGGACAAAATGCTCGACGAGCATCTCTTTATGAACACCGTTTTGCCCTGGCCTGCCAATACCAATTTTCAATCTGCAAAAATCTTTCGTGCCAAGGTAATTAATTATGGACTTAATACCATTGTGCCCACCCGGGCCACCAGTAGCAACAAGTTTTAAACGCCCGGGGTGCATGTCAAGATCATCGTGAATAATAAGAATATTTTGAGGCTGAATTTTAAAATACGCAGCAAATTTTGCAACCGTTTGACCCGAAAGATTCATAAAGGCCTGTGGTTTAATCAAAAATATTTTTTTCCTTTGTAACGATGTACGACAGAAAAGCGCATTCCATTTTTCAGAATCAAGGGACACTTGCAGATGTTTCGCAAAATCTTCTACAACCTGAAAGCCTATATTATGTCGAGTGAGTTCATATTTAACGCCTGGATTCCCAAGACCCGCAATCAAATAGGTTTCCTCAGCCACGATCGTACCCCACCAAAAAAAAACCGGAAAGGGTTCGTACAAACTCTTTCCGGAATATCATTACTTTGAACCGACTGACTGGCTACTCAGTCTCTTCCTCTATCGAAGGAACATCTGCTAATTCTTCCTCATCTTCTTCAATAACAACCCTAGCAGTAGTCACCACTACACAATTGAGGTTTGCATCGGAAAGCAGGGAAACATTGTCAGGCAGGGCTATATCAGCAAATTTTATAGAATCACCAATTTCAAGACTGGTCACATCTACCGTAATCACATCCGGAATATCAAGGGGTAGGCCTTCCACCTTTACAGTACCATCATGAACAACCATTTCGCCGCCACCTTCAACTCCTTTGGCGACTCCCTGAAATTCCACAGGTATGGAATACAACCTGACTTTATCCGTATTAATTTCGTAGAAGTCTGCATGAATAAGACTATCAGTTACTGGATCAGTCTGCACCTCCTGCATCATAACTTGACGGCTATCATCTCCATCTATAGTGAGCGTTACCACAGCGTTCTTCCGGCTAATCTGATACAAGGTCTTTAAAAAAGGCTTTGTCTCAAGTTGCAGTGAAATAACATCTTTATCATTTCCATACAATACAGCTGGTGTATTTCCGCTTACACGCAGACGACGCATGGCACCTTTACCGAAACTTTTTCTTGTTGAAGCAGATATGTCTACTTGTAGCATATGATCCTCCTTTTCTGCTGGTCTGCCTTTTCAAGGCTGCAGCAGGAATTGTCTCAAAATAGAATTTTTTATAAAAAAAATTGGTAATTATTCAGCGTCTTCTCAAAACCAGGTAAAAGTCGTAACTTAACTGTTTAGCAGTGTTGCTAAATAGTTACAAATATATACACCAGCTATACAAAGAGTGAGCTGATTGAACCTTCTGTATGAATACATTCTATTGCCTGAGCCAGCAAGTTTGACACAGACAATACTTTTATTTTATCACACGTCCTGGCATCACCACACAATGGAATAGAGTTAGTGACAACAAGGGAACTGATATCTGATTTCGTAAGCCTCTCAATTGCCGGCCCTGAAAGGACTGGATGTGAACAACAGGCATGTACTTCATTGGCACCATGTTTCAAAAGCGTTGCAGCACCGTTACAAAGTGTTCCAGCAGTATCAACCATATCATCTAACATGATAGCCGTCTTCCCTTTAACATCACCGATAACGTGCATAGCCTCACATTCATTAGGTCTGTCACGACGCTTATCAATAATGGCCAGTCCAGCGTCAAGTCGTTTTGCAAAAGCGCGTGTCCGCTCAACTCCTCCAGCATCAGGAGAAACCATAACCACATTTTTGAATTTATCTTTTATGTAGTCAAGGATAACAGGAGCCGCATACAGGTGGTCCACCGGGATGTTAAAAAAGCCTTGAATCTGACCCGCATGAAGATCCATACTGAGTACGCGACGAACACCTACTGCCATAAACATTTCTGCAACAACTTTGGCGGTAATCGGCACACGAGGTTTTACTTTTCTATCCTGACGGGCATAACCGTAATAGGGAACAACAGCTGTGATTCTTCTTGCTGAAGCGCGCCGTAACGCATCCACCATAATAACCAGTTCCATAAGGTTATCGTTTACTGGTGTACATGTCGGCTGCACAACAAAGACATCAGTGCCACGCACATTCTCTTTGATTTCTACAAATGTCTCTCCGTCACTGAAATTCTTTACATCTGCTTGCGAAAGAGGAATTTTAAGATAATCCACAATTTCCTGTGCCATCACCGGGTTGGCATTTCCAGAAAAAACTTTAATGATATTTGGCATGATTTTGATTTCTCAGTGCGGTTTATTTGATAAAATACAAAGTATATTCAGCAGTTCCAAATCGTTGATGGCAACGTAAAAACTCTTCATCTTCATCGGCACTACAAATTTGCTATCGTTATGACCTACTTAAGCAGGCATCATTCCGTCAAATTTGTGTGCCTCGAATATGAAGCTATTTTACTTAGCCATCCACAATTTTATTTTTAAAAAGTTTATCATCGTTACCTTAAAACAAAGAGTAGTAATTATCATTACTTTGTCGGTTCAATTTGGCTGGGGCGGGAGGACTCGAACCTCCGAATGTCGGGATCAAAACCCGATGCCTTAACCGCTTGGCTACGCCCCAGTAAACTCATTTAATAAATTTCGGCCAGCACATTTCATTGAATTTTCAGTATCGCCCCAAAGAAAAGACAAACAAAAATGAAAAGAGATGTAACACCTGAAACAAATCAACAAAAAAAGCTACTGCAAAGGCTTCGTAACAAAGACTCCGGCACCATACTTATCACGCAACATCTCTGCACAGCCCCGGACATCAGAACCCACATTATCGTGAAAAACACCAAAAACAGTGGGACCACTTCCAGACATCAAAGCCCCTGTTGCCCCATACGTCAGCATAACATCCTTAATCCCAGCGATCTCAGGGTAATGCGCTATAGTGAGGCTTTCCAAATCATTGGACAACAGTAAGGTATCTTCTTCACCTGCATCGCTGTCACGAGAATCAGACAGAATAGAAACTTTATCTGCGATTGTCAATGTAAAATTTTTATACACCCAAGCGGTAGACACAGAAAATCCCGGATTCACCAGCAACACTGAACAATCAGCAAGGGGCGAGACAAGAGACATGCGTTCTCCAATACCTTGAGCACGTACAGCAGGAGCTGAAAGTACAAAAAACGGTACATCAGCACCAAGGGTTTTCCCCATACGCAGCAATGCACTCAGGGAGACATTCGTACCAAGCAAATCATTTAAACCGGAAAGCACAGTACCAGCATCACTGGAACCACCACCAAGCCCTGCGGCAACGGGTATTCGTTTCTCAAGGACAATTGAGACACCATAGGTGTTCAGTAAGTTTGTTTCCTGTAGTAATAAATAGGCTGCTTGATAAACCAGATTTGAGGCATCTTCCGACAACGTCGAATTCGGACATTTCAGCACAATACCCGGCGTATCTAAACGATTCATGCGTAACGTGTCCGCCAGATCCAGTTTCTGCATCACTGAATCAATTTCATGATATCCGTCTGCACGTTCAGCAAGAATCCGTAACGTCAGATTTATTTTGGCAGGTGCTAAGAGAAGCAATGAAGATGCAGCACGATTCATGTCAAGATGAAGCTTTATTTCTTTCATCCTTTGCTACAGCAACAAAGTGCATTTTCACATCAAACAAGACATTTTTCAACATCTCTTTCTCATCAGAATCCAAATTTCCCATGGTCTTTTCTTCCAGCAGAGCCAGCGTATCAATTGCGTGGCGAGCAAGAGAAAGATCAATCATTTTTTCACCTGTGTTCGGATCAGCTATCTCACCCAGATGAAAAAGAGCAGATGTATTCAGGGATATTATAAATGCCGTAAAGGTAACTTCCGGCATAACACATTGTCCATTCTTGTCCGGTACCTTACCATCTTTACAAGGACACTCATTTTCGTTTTCAGAGCTCATTTTTTCTCACTTATTACTTAACAAATAGCTGAATCTAAACTAGACCAGATCGAGTGCCAGGGCATTATCAATATTTTCAAGCTCTTTAACTTCCTCAAGCAACTCTTTGGAAATCACAGAATCAGTAGACAGCAGAATAATGTTCTGATTGCTGGCATCTTCACGTCCAACAGTCATACACGAAATGTTCACCCCATTGCTGCCAAGGGTAGTACCAAGTGCCCCAATAACACCAGGGACATCGTTATTATAGACAAGAAGCATTGGACCTGCAGCCTGAGCTTCAAGACGGAAAGTGTTCAAACGAACAAGACGTGGTTCGTTTTTGCCAAACACCGTTCCCACAAGCTCATTTTCACCCTCATTGGTTTTCACTTTAATACGAAGCACATTCACAAAATCATTTGACCGGTCACTTTTAGACTCAACAACTCGAATGCCACGATCTTTGGCAATTACAGGTGCGTTCACATAATTCACGGCATCCTGAAGAATTGGAGTAAACAACCCCTTTAGAAAGGCAACAGTTACAGGGCTGGTATTCAACTCTGCCAGTTCTCCTGAATATTCCAGCGATACCTCCTCAACGCTTCCCCTGGCAATCTGCATATGCAGTGAACCAAGCATTTCACCAAGATTGATATAGGGTCCAACCTGCGCAAGCACATCATCACTCACCGACGGTACATTAACAGCGTTGGTAACAACACCCTTATTGAGGTAATTTGCCACCTGCGCAGCAATAGCAGTAGCCACATTTTCCTGCGCTTCACTGGTGGATGCACCAAGATGCGGAGTACAGATGAAATTATTTAAGCCAAGGAGAGGACAATTTTCTTTGGTGGTGGGTTCGTCTGCAAAGACGTCAAGGGCAGCTCCGGCAATTTCACCATCAACCAGGGCTGTATAGAGAGCCTTTTCATCGCAGACACCGCCACGGGCACAATCGATAAACATGGCATCTTTTTTCATGTTCGTGAAAAATTCAGTGGAAAGGGCGTTTGCTGTTTCTTTGGTGAGGGGAACATGAACGGTGATATAATCTGCGCGTTTGGCAAGCTCTTCAACACTCACCAGTTCAACCCCAAGTTTGTCCACCAGTTCTTTTGGCATATGAGGATCATAGGCAATAACTTTCATCTTCAAACCCTGGGCACGATTTGCCGCTATTGCTCCAATTCTGCCAATGCCAAAAATTCCAAATGTTTTTCCGGTAAGTTCTCTTCCCATAAAACTCTTTTTTTCCCACTTTCCTTTTTTCATAGAAGCGGTGGCCTGGGGAATATTACGAGAGAGTGCCATCATCATGCCAATGGCATGCTCGGCGGCGGTGGTTGCATTTCCGTCAGGGGCATTCATAACCACGATACCCTTTTGACTGGCAACCGGAATATCCACATTATCAAGACCAATGCCGGCTCTTCCAATCACTTTCAAATTTTCAGCAGCGCCAATGATAGCCTCTGTTACCCTTGTTGTACTGCGAATGACAAGACCATCATAATCACTAATAATTTTCTGCAATTCTTCTGGCAACAAGCCTGTATTTACATCAACTTCAAGTCCTGCTTCAGTTAAAATTTTTTCTCCCAGCGGGGACATATTATCGCTAATTAAGACCTTCATCGTTACTCCCTTCTTTTAATAATTTATGGAACTGTAAAAAATAATCTTTATTAAATGGCTGCGTAAAAACACTCGTTCGACAAACGTATATTTAATGGAATAAGGCACACTTAAGAACTTTTCAAGAAAAGAAAAATTTACGATACCTAAGAAGATATCATATTTTTCCGAACCATAATTAATCCAGAAGACTCTACTCCAATTAGCACAGAAATCTTCGAGTATAACTAGTTCATCCCAAGAGAACAACAAAAAATAGTACTAATTGCTATTGAACTATCCGATCGAAAACGATATAGAAGCACTCTATAGTTGACTAATTTTGATGGATTCACAAGAATCTTTACAAAGAGTTAAATAAAACAGTATTATTCTTTACAATTTGTCTGTTTCATAAACCTTAACCTACGCAAACAAAAAAATGACAGAAACAAGACTCCGCTTCCCACCAAGTCCCACAGGTTACCTCCATATAGGTGGCGCACGAACCGCCCTTTACAATTGGCTGTATGCGAAAAAAACAGGCGGGAAACTCATCCTCCGCATTGAAGACACAGATGCTGAACGTTCGACCCAGGAATCTATCCAAGGTATCTTGGATGGTCTGCAATGGCTTGGGATCGACTGGGATGAAGGTCCTTACTTCCAGACAGAGTTTGAAAACGAGCATAAAGCTGCCTCCAGCAAACTTCTTGAAGAAAACAAGGCCTATAAATGCTTCTGCACAAAAGATGAGCTTGATAAGAAACGTGAAGCTGCCCGGAAAAACAAAACCACCTATGGATATGACGGTACCTGTCGCCATTTGAGCAGTGAAGAAATCAAGAAAAAAGAAGCGGCAGGATCTCCCTTTGTCGTTCGTTTTAAGGTTCCAGATAAGACGGGCGAAATCGGCTATGACGACCAAGTACTTGGCCGCATTAAGGCGCAATATAATGAGATTGAAGACTTTGTTATTGTTCGCTCCACCGGCAAACCACTCTACCTGCTTTGCAATGTGGTGGACGATATTCGGGATCGGATAACCCATATTATTCGCGGCTCAGACCACATGACCAACACCATCCGCCAAGTACTTTTATACCAGGCACTTGAGGCACCGGTTCCCGTCTTTGCCCACATGCCCCTGACCCTTGACCTGAAAAAGGCAAAGATTTCCAAACGCAAGCATGGTGAAATTGTTGCTGTCCATTTTTACAAAGAAAAAGGCTTTATTCCATGGGCTCTCTCCAACTTTCTTGTTCTTCTCGGCTGGTCACCCGGTAATGATACCGAATTTTTCACAAAAGAGGAGTTAATCGAGGCGTTCAACCTTGAGCGCATTAACAAAACAAACTCCATATTTAATTATCAGAAAGGCAATCCCAAATTTTTCACCGACCCAAAAGCCATTTCTTTTAATGAGCATTATCTTAGAACCATGCCCATTGAGGACGTTGCCGCAATGGTTAAACCATTTCTTATGGCAGAAAAACTCTGGGATGTAAGCTATGACACCGAGAAAAAGGAATGGTTTCTCAGCACTCTGGATCTTATTCGTGATCGTTTTCAGATGCTCTCTGATTTTGGTGATCGTGGGCGAGCATATTTTTCTGATGAATACACCGTTGAACAAAAGCCCCTGAAGAAGAATGTGCTGAAACATGAAGGTTTGAAAGAGTGGTTGCCCATGCTGGCTGATCGCTATGCCGCCCTTGATGAATTTAACCTTGAAACAGCCGAACAGACAGCTCGCGATCTTGCGACCGAGTTTGATATCAAACCTGGAATAATAATAAACGGCATGCGAACTGTGGTTACCGGGCAGCTTGCCGGCCCCTCCATGTTTGACATTCTTATGGCCATTGGCCGAGAGAAGGTTGTGACTCGTCTCCGCGGTGTGGCACAACTATATACACAGTGATCACCTCGGACGAACGCGATAAGTTACACATTTTTTTATAAAAGAGATAATCGTATGGAAACAGCAAAAGAACAAACTGACAAACCACTGGATTTTATCAGACAGATTGTTGCAGAAGATCGTCAATCAGGAAAACACGACACTCCAGTTACCCGCTTTCCACCAGAGCCAAACGGTTTCCTTCATATTGGACATGCAAAATCAATCTGTCTGAATTTTGGTATTGCTGATGAATATGAGGGTGTGTGTCATCTGCGATTTGATGATACCAATCCTACCAAAGAAGAAAGCGCCTATGTTGAAGCCATAAAAAAAGACGTGCAGTGGCTCGGTTTTGACTGGGGAGAAAATCTCTTTTTTTCTTCCGATTACTTTGACACCCTGTATACGTATGCAGTAGATCTGATTAATAGAGAAAAAGCCTATGTCTGCTGTTTAAATGCCGAAGAAATGCGCGAATACCGTGGAACACTGACGAATCCCGGTAAAGAAAGTCCTTACCGAAAAAGAAGCATTAAAGAGAATCTTGATCTTTTTGAAGGGATGAAAGCCGGGAAATTTGCTGAAGGCACGCATGTCCTGCGAGCCAAAATTGATATGACCTCTCCCAATCTGAATATGCGGGATCCCGTTATTTATCGTATTATGAAGGCAAGTCACCATCGCACCGGTGACAAATGGTGTATCTATCCAATGTATGACTATACCCACTGCCTTTCTGACGCCCAGGAAATAATTACTCACTCCCTCTGCACTCTTGAGTTCGAAGATCACAGGCCACTATACGACTGGTTTCTTGATACTCTGGAGACACCATCCCACCCCCGGCAGATTGAATTTGCCAGGTTAAATCTTAGTTACACGGTGATGTCTAAAAGAAAACTGATGCAATTGGTTCAGGATGGTCATGTAGAGGGCTGGGACGATCCACGAATGCTCACAGTATCTGGTCTCAGGCGACGTGGCTACACCCCTGCTTCCATTCGTAAATTCTGTCGTGAAATAGGTATTGGTAAACGGGAAAGCTGGATCGATATGGGTGTTCTTGAGAATTCGGTTCGTAATGATCTGAACGTCACCGCTCCCCGTGTTCTTGGTGTGCTGGATCCTTTAAAAGTCGTAATCACCAATTATCCCGAAGAGAAGGTAGAAGAGATAGAGGCCAAAAACCATCCTCAAAATCCGGAATTAGGCGTGCGTTCCCTCCCCTTTTCCCGTGAAATTTATATCGAACGATTCGATTTTATGGAAAATCCGCCAAAGAAGTTTTTTCGCCTGGGAATTGGCCGTGAAGTGCGTCTGCGCTATGCCTACTTTATCACCTGCCAATCTGTGGTAAAAGATGAAAAGACAGGTGAGATCCTCGAAGTTCACTGTACCTATGACCCTGAAACTTACGGAGGAAATGCACCAGATGGTCGTAAAGTGAAAGGAACCATTCACTGGGTTTCGGCAGCACATGCACTCTCTTGTGAAATCCGTCTCTATGACCGCTTATTTAATGTGGAAAACCCTGATGCGGACAAAGAAGTGGATTTTAAGGACCATTTAAACCCTGATTCACTGACCATACTCTCCGGTTGCATGGTGGAACCGTCCCTTGCCCAACTTGCGCCGGGCAGTCGTGTGCAGTTCGAACGCCAGGGTTATTTCTGTGTAGATACAAAAGACTCCAGTGCAGGTACTCCTGTCTTTAATCGTACAGTTGGTTTGCGGGATTCCTGGGCTAAAAGAAGCAAATAGCTACAATGCAGAAGAGTTTGGGCAGAATTCGATACCATCCATCTATGCCGATACATGGTCTCATTGCTTTCACTACAACCTTCACCAACGAGAGAGTTTTCTATTATTTCCCTGCAGACAAATCAAATTTTATTCATCTGCCCTGCCAACATTCTTCCAGATGAAAATAACAGGGATGACTCGTTTAATCTTTATGATTGTCAATCCTCATATGTTGTTGCTTACCTGATGTTTTGACCGGATACTGTAAACACATAAAAATGTCTCCTTAAACGCTGTTATTTTCGCATGAGCCCGTCTTTATGACTCATATTTTTACCATCCAGTATCATTTACCTTTTTTCTCATCGCTTGTTTCTCGTTTTTTTCAGTGGCTATTATTCTTCTTGTATCCAAGAAAAATGTTCCAATGGCACAGGCACCAGGCAATTCGATTCCGGAGTACGATATGAAGGATACTGGGACAATGACAAAACCCACGGGAAAGAGTTTATTACCTTGATCCAGTCTTACAACAAGAAAATAATATATCCATTTATTTCATCTAGTTGCGTCGACAACCAGTTGTGGTATGGCACTACATCTTTCATTTTGTTGCAATAGTCGTCTTCATCACCTTCCCGGGTGATTTTTTTTACACCCAACACTGAATATATTTTGTGCTGCTCAGGATCCCATTGTGCACTTTTCCTGACATGGAGGTTGAAGTCTGAGAAAACCCAATTCCAAAGGTGTCCAAAAAGTAAGCCGTTTTGATACTTGTTCTTTGATTTCTGTCATAGCAGTATTGACTATATTACCCCGGACGACAAACTCCACGGTCGCGAAAAGCAAATATTTAAAGATCGAGACAGCAAACTTGAACAGACAAGAGCATACAGAAAGAATAAACGACTCAAAAAACCGGCAGATAAAAACCCGTGTATGACTTAATAAACCACTAATCTTTGAAACAGGGTGAAATTTCAATTCCAACTGAAGCAATACAAAAAGATAATAACTTGATGATTTTTCATCGTAATTTGTAATGACACAAAGAATGCAGAATTATCTATTGTCAGCGGCCAGAAAAGTGAAAAAATACTTTCCTAAAATTAATTAATAAGGTATTCTTTGAGGTTTTCTTGCACAATGATGCATAAAGAATTTTGGTAACTTGTCTTATTTCTTGATTTATCAATAAGTTACGATTTGGTAAGGCTGGTGTTTCAAGTGTTGTTTGTCGAATATGGAGTTGCAGTAAACTGTGACTCCTTATTTTTTTATTTCATATTAAGCTCTTTTTTATGAGCCGAGTCGGGTTTGCCGACAAAAAGAATCTGTAGAGGGTAGCAGTCATGAGTGTAGATTTAAGCAATGTGCGAAATATTGGGATCAGTGCCCATATTGATTCAGGGAAAACAACCCTGACCGAGCGCATCCTGTTTTATACCGACAGGATCCATGCCATCCATGATGTTCGTGGAAAAGATGGTGTTGGCGCCAAAATGGATTCCATGGAACTTGAAAGAGAGCGTGGTATTACCATTCAATCAGCTGCCACCTACTGTAACTGGAAAGGGATCGATATTAATATTATCGATACACCCGGTCATGTTGATTTCACCGTGGAAGTTGAGCGTGCCCTTCGAGTGCTTGATGGTGCGGTTTTGATTCTCTGCTCTGTCGGTGGTGTGCAATCACAGTCCATCACGGTAAACAGGCAGATGGATCGTTATAACGTTCCACGTATTTCATTTATCAATAAGTGTGATCGTACCGGTGCGAACCCGGAGCGTGTTACCGATCAATTGCAGGAAAAACTTGGTCTGAATGCACATATGATGCAGTTACCCATTGGTCTTGAAAATGACCTCGAAGGTGTTGTCGATCTCGTGACCATGAAAGCGCTCTATTTTGATGGCAATAGCGGTGAAGTCGTTCGTGAAGACGAAATTCCGGAGGATTTGCGGGATCAGGCCAATGAAAAACGTGAAGAACTTCTTGATGTAGTTTCCATGTTTTCTGAAGAACTGATGGAAGTTATACTTGAAGAAGGGGATATTGAACCTCAACTTGTGAGAGATGCAGTTCGTGCTGGAACCCTGTCTCTTGAATTCTCTCCGGTATTTATAGGATCTGCTTACAAGAATAAAGCGGTTCAGCCTTTACTTGATGCTGTTGAATATTATCTTCCCTGTCCAACCGATGTTGAAAATATTGGTCTTGATCTGGATAAGAATGAAAAAGAATTTCCGGTAACAAATAATGCTGATGATTCTCTTATTATGCTGGCCTTCAAACTTGAAGATGGAAGATATGGACAGCTTACCTATGTCAGGACGTACCAGGGAACGCTCAAAAAGGGTGACTTTATTATCAACGTTCGTACCGGCAAGAAAGTGAAGGTTGGCCGTCTTGTGCGTATGCATTCAGATGAGATGCTGGAAATTGATTCCTGCGGTGCCGGCGATATCGTGGCTCTATTTGGTGTCGATTGTGCATCTGGTGATACTTTTACCGATGGCACAATCACCTGTTCCATGAGTTCCATGTTTATTCCTGAGCCTGTTATTTCTTTGGCGGTGATTCCGTCTGATAATAAAGCACAGATTAACATGTCTAAGGCACTTAATCGTTTCACCAAGGAAGATCCGACATTTAAAACATTTGTTGATCATGAAACAGGTGAAACCATTATCTCCGGAATGGGGGAATTGCACCTCGAAGTATATATCGAGCGTATGAAACGTGAGTATGGCGCCGAGGTTGAAGTTGGTGCCCCTCAAGTTGCTTATCGTGAAACCATTTCCCAGCGTGCGGAATTTAACTACATCCACAAAAAACAAACTGGTGGCTCCGGTCAGTTTGGACGGGTTGCAGGCTATATGGAGCCAATTACAGAAGAAGAGTATGAATTTGTGGATAAGATTGTTGGTGGTTCTATTCCCCGTGAGTTTATCTCTTCCTGTGATAAAGGTTTCAAAAAAAGTATGGCAAAAGGTACACTTTGCGGTTCTCCGGTAACTGGTGTACGTTGCGTTATTAATGATGGTGCTTTTCATGCAGTGGATTCATCTGACGTTGCTTTTCAGCTTGCCTCAGTTGGTGCTTTTAAAGAAGGTTATATGAAAGCAAAACCAGTTATCATGGAACCAATCATGAAAGTCGCCGTCGAGGGGCCTTCTGAATTTCAGGGCTCTGTTATGGGAAGTATTAACCAGCGACGTGGTATGATTATCGGTACCACGGAAGAGGGTAGCTACACCGTAGTTGAAGCAGAAGTTCCGCTTTCGGAAATGTTTGGTTATTCCACCACCCTTCGCTCCTTAACCCAGGGAAAGGCAGAGTTCACCATGGAATTTGCAAGTTTTAAAACGGTTCCAAAGAGTGTCAGTGAAGAACTAGTGAAGAAATATCAGGACGAGAAAAATAAATAGTTAATTTTTTTCCAAGGGCGGTTCTTATGGCCGCCACAAATGATTACATAAAAGGGGTACTACTATGGGAAAAGAAGACCTGGTATCAAATAATCCATTGCGGGCACTTGGCCTTGAAAAAGAAGATGGCAGTGATGGTCGCCGTGTTGGTTTGGTTATGTCTCGCGCCGGACTAGGCAAAACAGCCATCCTTGTGCAAATTGCCATGGACTCCATGCTTCGTGACAATAAAGTCCTGCATGTAACCATTGATGAAGATCTGGATAAAACCCGCAGCTGGTATGAGGATATTCTTGACCTGATCAATCAGGAAAAAAAGATGGCCAATTTTCAGCAGGTTGTTGATGAAGTGATGACGAATCGTATGATCATGACCTTCAAGGAAAACAGTTTTGATACTGCCAAACTTGGAGAGCGTATGGATGATTTGGCTCAGCAGGGAATTTTTAAGGCTGATTGTCTGGTTGTTGATGGCTATGATTTTACAGATGCTGATAGTATTGCTGCACTTGATGGTTTAAAAGCCTTCATGGACAAAAATGAATTAAAGATGATCTGGTTCTCAGCTGTGAGTCATCGTGACGACGATAGAGTGAGTGTGAATTGTGTTCCGGCACCGTGCCATGAGATTGACGATGCCTTTGATACGGTACTGCTTATCTCACCTGAGGATAAGGATATTAAATTAAAAACACTGAAGTGTTCAGAAGCCTGTTCCGTTGATGCCGAAAAGGCACTGCTTCTGGATCCTGCAACCATGCTGATTAAAAAGGCATAATGCAGAGTTTACAGTCTTTAAGACTGTCCTATTAAGATAAAAGAGCTGATGTTTCTGCGAGGGAATATCAGCCTTTTTTTTTAAAAAACTGAAAACTATCCCTTATGCAATTTAGACCCTGTATAGATCTTCACAATGGAAAAGTAAAACAGATAGTCGGTTCCACATTAAAAGATGATGATCCGGCCAGTCTGAAAATAAACTTTACGGCCGGGCATCCTTCTTCCTGGTTCGCAGAGTTATACAAACAGGACAACCTTACCGGTGGTCATATTATCAAGCTGGGACCGGGGAATGATGCCGCTGCAACAGCTGCCCTTGCCTCCTGGCCGGGAGGCATGCAGATAGGAGGCGGAATAACGGCAGAAAATGGAGAAAGCTGGCTGGCTAAGGGTGCATCACACGTCATTGTCACATCCTATGTGTTCAGTGATGGGCAAATAAATCATAACCGTCTGCAAAAGCTTGTGCGGGCAGTTGGGAAAAAACATCTGGTACTTGATCTCAGCTGTCGAAAGAAAGGGGATGACTATTTTATCGTAACCGACCGCTGGCAGAAATTTACGGAGGTTGTCATAACTCCAAAAGTTATTGAATATTTTGCCGGACTTTGTGACGAGTTTCTAGTCCATGCTGCAGATGTTGAAGGGCAGTGTGCCGGAATCAAAACTGATCTTGTGCAAAAACTGGCTGATTGGAGCCCCATCCCCACCACTTATGCCGGGGGGGTAACGGATATAGCAGATATGAAACTGATTCAAAAGCTTGGGAATAATCGTCTGCATGCAACGGTGGGCAGTGCCCTTGATATTTTTGGTGGCAAGACCATGACCTATAGAGAAGTGGTTAACTTTCATAATAATTCCTGATAAGGGGTGCAATACAAAAAAGTGACATACCTTAAGTTACCCCGGCCAGGTCGAGAAAACCTGTACGCCAGGTACGCCTTCTTGCCCAGACCGCCAGATCACCACACCACTCGTAAACCATCGTATAGTGAAGGCCTGCAATCTCTGCTGTTTTATCTGCGCCAATTATCAGAATGGTGTTTTTTTATTCCTGGCACACAGCAGGTTTCTTCATTTAGTTAATCTGGATATTTCTTCCCCAATCTCGTTAGTCGGTCGATCAAGGATAAAAGAATTCATACTGTATGGATTATGCTGAGCTATGAATTTTAGTTTTAAGCAAAGTGGTTCATCTACCCTGAGAGGCAAGGTCTTTTTTACATCCTCACTGGTATGCGGTTCTTCCTAGGGGCTGGCTTCACCTGACTTGGCGCTATTTCCCCCAGCTCCTGCTGCAAACTTATCAAGGTCTCTATTTTTGCATATTTTTGGCCTTTAACGGAGTGGGGTTTTCTTTTTATTAGCCACCAGACACCTCCTTACATAATCGGTTCATTTCATCTGCTGCTTTTTTTATCCTGCTTCTTGACAGCTCTATTTGAGAAAGCTATAACCCCCTAAGTTATATTTCTATCTACCTGCCCGGAGAAAGCAATGAGTGAAATTAATTTGCGCGACATGAAAAAGAAACAATCAGGTATTATCCGTCAGGTTAAAGTGGGTGGAGAACTTGGACGACGCATTCGTGAAATGGGTCTGGTGCCGGGTACACAAATCACCATTCAAGGCAGAGCCCCTTTGTATGATCCTGTAGCTCTACGTGTTATGGGCGGCACCCTGACCCTTAGAAATAACGAAGCTGATCATATTGTAGTTGATGTGACGGAGGAAGGATGAACCACCTCAACACCAGCTTCTTTCAGCAGTGCCAGGACCACACTTGCTTTTTCCCGAGCTACTATTTCGTCAGGTTTTAAACTTAAGAGCCAGCGTCCCACAAGTAACCCCCTCTTTTTTTCTGCGTCTTTATAGTGATTCTCCACAAACTCCCGTCTGACTATCTCCCGATTTTCTGTTTTTAAAGTCTCGACAAGGAACCATGGGGCAAGAGCCAGCTGAGTAGTCATCTTTCCTTTCGGCTCAAGAACAGGAACAATCCTTTTTATTTCTTTTCCAGGTTCATAATGTGGTCGTATCCTTGCGAGTACCAAACCTGGGAATTTTTCCAGCAATTCAACTTCAAGTCTATCCGCTACAAGATCGGCGACTTTATGAGAAGGAGTGTACATAACCACATCCATATCAACTAAAAAACGTCCACCAGCATTTCTGCTGAAACATTTTTTGACTCTGCTGATTCGTGGATAATTCTCAACAAAGGCGATAATTTTCCTTTCTGTTTCCCTATCTATTGATGCGTCCAGAAGGTCTTTTAAAGCATTTACAAACAAGTGTCCTCCAGCATAAAAGACAAACAAGGAGACAATACCTGCGGCCAATCTGTCAACATTCAAACCCAGGGGAAGAAGGAGTAAACTGATAAGAACCACTGCAGTTGAAAGAGAATCAGCAAGATAATCTCTGGCATCTGCTGTTAGTGCGGGTGAGTGGAGTCTTCTTCCTGCGCGAAGCTGCATAATGCCAAATCCAAGAGCTATCACAAGTGAGATTGATGCCACTGGTAATGCAATGGAAACATCAGGTAAAACAGATTCACCAAAGAGTGCCTGACGACCAATTTCATAGCCGGCAAGAAGTACAGCTACGGAGGTTACAAGCACCGCTACAGTTTCTGCTTTATATAAACCATAGGGAAAGGATGGATGTTCTCTTCCGGCAACCCATATTCCGAGAAATACAGCCATTGAAGCAAACACGTCTGTTGCAGAGTTTATGGCATCACCAATTAACGCTGCAGAGCCTGACAAAATTCCTGCAGCACCTTTAAAAATTGCCAGAAAAAGATTCAAGCATATGGATATGACAGCCCGCTTTTTCGCCTCTGATAATACCTTTTTCGATTGCTTCTGATTCATTATTTTTTTTACTAGGGATCAGTCGTGTTCCGTCAGAAAATTGCGACACGTTTTACGAGGATTTTGAGGGTACATCCTTCCTCTTTTAGCTGCAATTTTCTTGACATTACTTACCTGAGATAGTGTTTGTTGACCCTTCAGGGTCTTGTCCGATAATGCATTTCCCCACAACTTTTCGATATTTACAAAATTTTATCCCCGGAACATTTACTATATGCCTGTGGTAAAATTTACAAGATGCAGGTCCAAAGTCTTTGAAATGTCTCTTGCAGAAACTAAACACAATAAAAAAATAATCAACATTCAGGGATATCAAAAGAAGTATATCCACTTGAAAAACTTGTTGACAGCACATATTGTTTGGTGTACCTAACAATGGTTCATACTGGAGAGACAATGACACTGAAAGAGATCAACAGAAAATGCACCTGCATTGCAAAGAAAATTGCCAAATGCAAGAGAAAGAGAGATGAGTGCGCCAGACATTATGGCCCTCTTTCAGAAACCTGTCATGCTGGAAAGCTTAAAATATGTAAAATCACAGGCGACAGGAGACAATGCGCAAAAATGGCGTCCCTTGGCGTTATTCCCGGCAAAGAAGCAGAACTCCTCTGCCCCAGAAACGGTTCTCAATGCCTTCTTAAAATACATGGCGGGACGTTAAGTCTTGACCAGTATACTTCCAACAATATTATTGTAGAATCTGTTTGATCTTTTTTCCTTCCGGAGGTACCCCCATGTGGCAAACCATTATTAGCTTTTGCATAATTGTGATTACCCTTTTTTTCATTGGCAAGAGAGCCTACAGGCAGATACGCAAAGCAATCGATCCTGCCAGTGAAATCTCATGCGATTGCGGTTGTAGCGGTTGCAGCAGTAATGGTGATTCAAGAAAGTAAATCTGCCTTGAAAAACAACCTTTCCATCCGGACTCTTCCTTACAAATTTTCAAGACACCCCAATGATGAGCAAATGAGACAATAATGAGTAACAGTCCAATTACCATGGCGTTAGCCGGAAACCCGAATGCAGGTAAAACCACTCTTTTTAACAAACTGACAGGTGCACGCCAGCATGTCGGAAATTATCCGGGTATCACAGTAGACCACAAGGAGGGATATTTTAACGCTGGCGAGAATAAAATTACCCTGACAGATCTTCCCGGTACCTATTCACTCACTGCTTATTCCAATGAAGAACTAGTAGCTCGCAATTTCCTCACCACCCAAAAGCCCGATGTGGTTATCAATATAGTCGACGCTTCCAATCTTGAAAGAAATCTTTATCTCACTACCCAATTTCTTGAAATGGGAGTGCCCATGATCATAGCCCTTAATATGATGGATGTGGCAAAAGATCGTGGTATTGAAGTACGTGCTGATAAACTTGAAGAACTGCTCGGTGTTGCAGTAGTCCCAATAATTGCACGGACCGGAGAGGGCACAGAGGAACTAATCAGGCGCACCCTGCAACTGGCGACAACAAACTCCGGATGGCGACCAGTAGATATTTCCTACGGAGAAGATCTCGATGAAGTTGTTCCGGAATTAATCCAGACCATTCAGAAAGCATCTTTTTTAACATCTCAGTATCCTGCACGTTTTACAGCAATAAAATATCTGGAGCATGATGATGAAATGCTGAAAGCCGGGCAAAAAAGTGACCAGAAGACTGCAGACAAACTGGAAAAACTAGTTGGTTATGTTTCTGATCATCTGCAGAAAACCATGGATGTATATCCCGAAGCCATCATTGCTGATCATCGCTATGGTTATATAAAGTCAATTCTGAGACAAGGGATTCTCACCCACAAATTTGACACCGATAGACTCTACACCTCTGATAAAATAGATAAAGTTCTTACCAATCGTCTTCTCGGACCGTTTATTATGTTGGCTATTCTTTTCGGCCTCTATCAATTCACATTTTCCTGGAGTGAACTACCGGTTACCTGGATGGAAAATGTATTTGGCTGGCTGGGTGGTGTTGTTGAGACAAACCTTCCTGACGGAATGCTCAAATCCATGATTATTTCCGGCGTTATTGATGGTGTTGGTGGTGTTCTGGGTTTCGTACCTCTTATTATGTTTATGTTTTTTGGCATTGCTATCCTTGAAGACTCCGGGTACCTGGCACGAGTAGCCTTTATGATGGATCGTATTTTCCACCTCTTTGGTCTCCATGGTTCATCTGTAATGCCTTTTATTGTGTCAGGAGGAATCGCCGGAGGATGCGCAGTACCTGGCGTCATGGCCACCAGAACCCTGCGATCGCCCAAGGAACGAATGGCGACTCTGCTTACAGTACCTTTTATGAATTGTGGAGCAAAAGTCCCTGTTCTTGTTTTGCTGATTGGAGCCTTTTTTGCCGAACATATGGCACTCTATATGTTCCTGTTTACACTTCTTGCCTGGCTGGTAGCCTTAGTTGCTGCCAAATTCCTTCGTATGACAGTACTTAAAGGCGAAGCGACCCCTTTTGTTATGGAACTCCCTCCCTACCGCTTCCCAACTCTTCAAGGCCTGCTTATCCACACCTGGGAACGAACATGGCAATATATCAAAAAGGCAGGGACTGTAATCCTCAGCATTTCAATTTTACTCTGGGCACTGATGACATTTCCAGGCCTTTCTCCGGAGCAGCAAGCTGTTTATTCACTTAAGCGCAAAACTCTGAGTAGTGAACTTGCCCATAATTCCGCAAAATTAAAAACGGCTCTTATTCTTGTGGACCAGGAAGAATCCGGAGCACAGCTGAAAAATTCCATCGCCGGCACCATAGGTTCTTTTTTTGAACCCTTATCCAGTTATGCCGGATTTGACTGGCGCACCAATATCGCCATGCTCGGTGGCTTTGCAGCAAAAGAAGTTATTATCTCTACCCTTGGAACGGTTTACTCTATGGGGGAAGTGGACACAAAAGATGCAGAATCCCTTGGTGACCGACTGGTCAAAGATCCAAACTGGAATCCAGTGACAGCTGTCTCAGCGCTACTATTTATTATGTTCTATGCCCCCTGCTTTGTTACCGTTGTCTGTATTGCAAAAGAATCTTCATGGAACTGGGCACTTTTTTCCATGGCTTTTAATACTTTTTTTGCCTTTGCTGCTTCGGTGGCAGTGTTTCAGATTGGCAGTTTATTTTAGAATTTTAGAGGGGACTGTCCTGAAGAGGCTTGGACAGTCCCTGCAGAAAAAAATTACAACATTTGTCGCATTACTATCTGAAAAGAGTCCCAGTCACGAATCTGCAACAAAACAATTTTCGCAATACTTTTTTCCCGAATAACCATAACACTAGCTCCATAGTGAATGGCCTGAAATACAAGATCCCAGGCCGATATTATCAGACCTGGGATTTCCCTTTGTATCCACAAGATCAGTAGCATGCCGATATTCCACGACGGCAGACACCCATTATTCAGGCAGGTCTTCTGACTCCCGGATTACATTATTTTGCGCCTTCCCAAGAAATAAAGCTCTTAACGAGCAATTCCTCAGTGGCAATGCAAATTTTTTCCGGTTACAGCGGCGGGTCCGTTTCCGATTTCCACGAAATTCCCTTTTCAGTCCTATTACAGACACCTGAATAAACAAAAAATATCTTTTTACTGGTTGGATGTCAAGGAATAAACATACAAAAAAAGCCCCTCTGAAACAGATCAGAGGGGCTTTAAAAAGGAGGGGAAGAAAAAATGAAGTTCATTTTCCCTTATTTATTACAACAAGCGTGCCAGTTTTATGGAACATTTCCATCTTACTGTATTTACGAACCTTCAAAACATAGCCGATATGCGACCAAAAAGCATTGCCACCGAAAGTGTGCCTTTTTTACCCACATCAAAGAACAAATGGATACTTTCTACTCATTCTATACAGATAGTCCCCACATCTTCACACTCTTTTTCGCAGCGGCTATCAACTTCTCTTATGTTTCGTTTCTCCGCTTGACTAGAGACACCTTCCCCGGAAGTAGAAGCTACCACCTTTGTCGGTTGAGAAACGCTCTTCTTCCGTACAGAAAGAGACGCACTACTACCTCTCATCTTCCCCAATGGTTGTTTTAAAACAGCCACAACACCATCATTAACATCCATCATGGAAACAAGTTCCCAGCCTGCCATACCCAATTCATTTAAAGACTTCTCCACTTCCTCTTCATCCAGAAAAGCACTTCCCAGCAACCCTTCTTTTCTCAGACTAAAGTGAACAGCTTTATAACACCAGCGCATGATCATTCCTCTTTATAGGCACATTTAGAAAATACACCTTTGCCAATGTATAAACAAAGGATCCAGTCCCCCTTCACCATTCAACATTCTCCCCTTACCCTAAGGGTTCATTGAACAATAACTTTGTACTTATTAGGTGTAAGATAAGCGTTCAGGGAAACTGGTTTTGTCTGGTTTTGAAAATATACCAAACAATTCCAAGCGGTTATCTTAATGTTTCTATTACACCCCAGTAATGCCCGGTTAGGAATTTGCAAAAGAGTTTTGGAGTTGCATTCTGGAGCGTCGTTCTGTAAATTTCGTAGTATTTTCTTAACATTTTCGTATTTGATCTTTATACGTCTTTGCAGGTAAGCGCAGACTCCGAGAAGCTCGCATTATAAAAATTGAGTACGAAAATATTTTAAAAATCAAGAAAGTTGCAGTTAAAGGCGGAAGAAGGTAACCCCAAAACCCGTACTAAATGTACTGCAATTTTCTAACCGGACACGACTGGTTGCATCCCGGAATACGAAGTTGTTTTTACATGAATCCTAAGGTTTGACATACTCATCATTCACAAACTGACCTTCATATATATTTCCCTTTGCAGTAACAAATTTACCATATCCATTTCTCCGCCCCATAACAAATACACCTTCATAGCTACTGCCATCAGCAGAAACAAGAATGCCATCGCCATGGGGCATATCATCCTTAAATTCACCTGTTATAACACTCCCATTAGCATAATTCAGCTTACCATCGCCATTAAACCGGCCATAGCGAAATTCACCTTCATACTGACTGCCATCACTGAAAAAATAAGAGCCATGGCCGGAAAAATGATCTGCCACAAAATTTCCGGCATAACGTGATCCGTCAGGATAAATGAAAATACCACTACCTGCCTTTACGCCTTCCACAAAATGTCCTTCATATCGCCGTCCATTACTGTATTTGTAGATACCCTCACCGTGAAGTTTTCCCTGTTTTAAGGCTCCTTCATAGATATCTCCATTTGCATACCCTATTGTACCTGTGCCATCCATAAGCCCGTGGATAAGCTGCCCCTGATAATACATTCCACTGGCAAAGAGATACTCCACTGTCCCACTTACAGGTTGTCCATCTGCAACAGCACTGATACGACCATTTCGCAAAACAAAGCCTTCGTTATTGTCGTTTACGGTATTTAGTTTTTCAGGTTCACTGATCATGGTCTCCGAGCTGGCAACTTCTTCAGCAGGCGGAGCAATAACAGCAACAGGTTCACTTTCCGGCACTTTTTCTACTGGTTCACCATCAAGAAATTCTCCTTCATACTTTCTTCCGTCACTCCAGGTAATAAGTCCATGCCCATTGGCTTTTCCTGCGACAAACTCGCCAACATAATGCGTCCCATCACTGTAAAAATATTCCCCGTGACCTTGACGAATACCATCAGCAAAACCCCCTTCATAGCGACTGGAGTCAGAAAAAAACAGGATCCCTCTCCCTTGTTTTATCCCATGCACAAACGTACCAACGTATCTGTTTCCATCGGTACTGATCAACTCTCCCGGCCCGTGTCTTAGATTTTCGAGAAATTCACCTGTATATTTTTGTCCATCTGCATATTGCAATGTGCCGGATCCGGTAAACTTGCCTTCGACAAAATCGCCTTCATACTCACTCTTATCTGCTCCCAGAAAAATACCGCGACCAGTTCTTACACCATTACTGAAAGTACCCGAATATTTACTCCCGTCAGCATATGTTTTTGTGCCATAACCATTTGGTTTACCATTATGAAAAACTCCCTCATACCAGGTGTCATCAAGGTAGATCAGCCTGCCAAAGCCTTCCAGCAAACTGTTCCTGAAATCTCCTTCATAATGACGTCCATCGGCATAGACAAAGTTTCCTTTTCCGTTATATTTCCCCATAAGGAATTCTCCGTCATACACACGACCATCAGCAAATCGCAATACACCTAATCCATTGATTACATTTTTCTGAAACTCTCCCGTATAGGTGCGTCCATCAGCGGTGGTCAAAGTACCGATACCATGATACTGCCCCATGGCGAACTCTCCTTCGTATATCATGCCATCCGGGTATTTCAATTTTCCATATCCATGAATAGCACCACGACTGAATTCACCACTGTACTTCCTGCCATCTTCATGTACCAGCACACCTTTACCATTCCGGCAATCACCTTCGAGGCACTTTGCCGGGGCACCCTCTGTCAACAGGCAGCTAATGCTTACAAGCAACAAAATTATTAGTATATTTCTCTGCACTGCATCTCGCTCCACTCATGAATAAGCCCTTTTCACTTCATCTGCTATGATTGTAATACCTTTTGCAACCTGTTCCTCATCCTGAGAATAAGTTACTCGAATACATTCTTTCTCATGCTGCCAGGAAGAATCCATCCCCGGGAAAAAATAATGGCCGGAAACCACAAGCACATTCCGTTTTTTCAGACGGAGATAAAGCTCGTGACTGCTGACAGGTAAATCTTTAAACCAGATCCAGAGGAACATTGCCCCCTCCGGTTTATGGATTTTATAGGGAGTACCTGTGAGTTCCTGCTGAAAAAGGGTAAGAGCCTTTTCCATTTTCTGCTCATAAAAAGGTTTAACAATCTGTTCACTGATACGCAGCACTTCGCCACTCTTAACCATCATGTGGGCAAGCATTGCTCCAAAGCTGCCGGTTGCCAAATTCATTATGGCGTTCATCCCGGAAACAACTTTGATAATCTCTTCAGAGGCTATGATTATACCGGTTCTTGCTGCTGGCAAGCCAAGTTTGGAAAGTGAAAGACAGACTATAACATTCTCATTCCAAAAAGGTGTAGCGTTCGTATATATAATTCCTGGAAATGGAACTCCGTAGGCATTGTCCAGAATAAGAGGAATATTATTTTCTTTTGCAAGCTTGTCCAGTTTTACAATTTCTTCATCTGTTAGAACGTTTCCCGTGGGATTCGTAGGGCGTGAGACACAGATCGCACCGGTTTCCGAACCGATATTCAATGAATCAAAGTCTACATGGTATTTAAAAAGATTATCCGCAAGAAGTGTGATTTTCGGTTTTGTGGCGACAAAAAAAGAATCACTGACACCAAGATCCGCATAACCGATATATTCGGGTGCCAGGGGTAAACGTATTTTTTTTTGTTCACCACTTGCATAGACGCCGCCAAACATATTAAATAACAAGAAAAACCCTGCCTGGCTGCCATTGGTTAAAGCAATATTTTCTGGTCTTAAATCCCATCCATATTGACTTTGAAGCAGTGTCGCAAGGACCTCTCCAAAGTCTTTTTCTCCACGTGGAGGATCATACACGCCAATTATTTTTTTAAATAAATCGATATCCGAAACGATATCAAAAAGACGCTGGCGAATTATTTCCTGAAAGGCGGGGATATGACCGGGGTTACCGCCCCCCATCATGATCAGATCATCTCCACCAGCAGCAAGGGCATTGCCCAGATCATCCATAAGACTTAAGATACCCGCGCCGCTGCTGAACTGTTCTCCGAATTTGGATAATTGCATAATAAGATGTGACCTAATGTTCAGGCGGTTAACCCACCCTTGGGAGGAATTATGATTGTTTTTTCTGCTGCAGTAGTATTTTTATTCGTAAACTATTGACACTCCATACCGGAGGAGACAACATACACAATAACCGCCGGATTTTGTTTAGACTTGAAGCCTAACCCACGGCAACCATACGGCCGAGCAGGATTATGGGTCACATAATAATGCACACATTGAATACAGATTGGTCGATTTGCCATATCAGTACCCAGGACTTATAAATGATTTCTGCGTTTCCACACTTCCATCCAGAGCCTGTCATAGGCTGAGGCAGAAAGCGAAAAAGGACTGGTCAAAGCCACAGGCTGCAAGGCAATACCCATTTTCTCAACATCTGCAAGATAGGCAACAAAGGTACGAAAAAACACCTTCTTGTTTCCGTAGTGCTGGATAGTTGAAATATGCATATTTTTCCGGCGCTCAACCATTGAAAAAAAAGCACGATGTCTCTTCCTCGGTACTCCAATTTTCTCCAGAAACTTTCGTAACTGCACCAGAGCACGAATGGAAAGCGTGGTAGGCACAACCGGGGTAATTATCTGATCGGCAGCAACAATCAGATTCTCTGATAAGATCGTCATATTTGGAGGACAATCAAACAGTAGAACATCATATTTCTTTTGGAGCCCATTGAAAAGCTCCTTTAATGTTTCATTTTTATTCCTGTCGAGCACTCTGTCGAAGTTTCTGAAAGAAACATGGGAAGGTAAGACATCCAAACGCGGGACTTCGGTTTTACAGGCATATTTATCAAGATTTCCTTTTAAGAATTTAGTCCTGTTCAGTTTGGGGCTTCCATGCACTCTATAATAAAATCCGGCGGCCCCCTGTGAATCCATATCACAGAGGAGAGTTCTATGTCCTCTTACGGCACAGGCATAGGCAAGATTTACTGCGGTGGCGGTTTTACCGACACCGCCTTTACTGGAATAAACAGCGATTGTATGCATAGTGTATTACGATCTGTAGTCGGCATTAATTTTAATATAATCCAACGAAAAATCACAGGTGTATACTTCTTCACAACCAACACCGTCTCTAAGATCTATACTCACAGCAATATTTCGTTTTTTCAAAAGTGCTGTAGCTCTCTCTTCCGCAGATTTTCCAACTGCAAGACCATCACGAACCAGCACCACATCGTCAATGGTTACATCCACACAATCAGGATTAAAACGTACCCCCGAACGCCCCATGGCCGCCAGTATCCTGCCCCAGTTTGCATCTTCTCCAAAGAATGCTGTTTTCACAAGAGGCGAGTTAGCAACTGTTCTGGCCATCAATTCTGCATCGTTTTCGTTACGGGCACCGCAGACGCGAATTGTGATGCATTTTGTTGCGCCTTCACCATCATTAACAATCATCAGCGCAAGTTCTTTCAGTACTCCTTCCAGAGTGTCCTGAAAAGCCTGTACGTCAAGGGGATTATCCTCGTCAATCCAGGGGTTGGATGCAGTGCCATTGGCCATAACTAGGACCATATCATTCGTACTGGTATCCCCATCTATCGTAATTCTGTTGAATGTTCTATCTGCTGCCTGCCGTAGCGCTCCCTGCAATTCAGGAAAAGAAATTTGTGCATCGGTTATAACAAAAGAGAGCATGGTAGCCATATTCGGCATTATCATACCAGCACCTTTGGCCATACCCATAAATCGTACTTCACGCTCACCGATGGTCACTGTGCGTGTAACGACTTTTGCTACGGTGTCTGTGGTCATTATGGCACCAGCCACATCTGAAAAATTATCATCCCCCAGCCCCGCGACTAAATCCCCCATTGAAGATCTAAAGGCGGAAAGGTTTAACTGTTCCCCTATGACTCCTGTGGACGATAACAAAACCATCTCATCATCAATTTTCAAACGAGAGGAGAGCAGCGAACTGGTGGCAAAGGCTGCATCCATACCTTGTATTCCAGTGCATGCATTGGCACTGCCGGAATTTACCAGAATGGCCTGGGCACGTCCCTGCTTCAATCGCTCTTTATCAATTAAAACAGGAGCGGCTTTCACCTGATTATTTGTGAACACACCGGCTGTAACCGCTGGCACATCACTATAAATTAAGCCAAGATCAAGTCTGTCCTGATATCGAATTCCGGCCGCTACTGCTGCTGTCTGAAAACCTTTGATTTTCATTCGTCTCTATCCTGAAAAAAATATTTCTTTAAAACTTCACTTCTTATAATTTTATCAATAGTGATACGCTCGTAAAAAAAATAAAATTGAGGATGGCTCAGTAAAAAAACTCCATATTCGAGGAACACAAATTTGATGAAGTGAGACATACTCACGTATGTCATAACGACAGCAAATTTACAGTGACGAAGAAGATGAAGCGTCTTTACGACGCCATCAACAATAGTAAAACCGTAAAAAGTAAACTGGCAGATGACTATACACTTCAAGAACGCATGATAGCATTCCAACAACGAATAATGCCAGTGAAAAATAAGGACTTTTACATTTTACCAGAAACAGTATAAATTGAAGTTATTATGGAAACTGAAGCCCTGCACTGGAGCAATCATTTACTCGCTATCATCATTACCCTTGGGGATCTTTTTATTCGTCTGGGACTATGCGTGCGTGTCATTATGCGAAAACGTCAATATGGCGTGACGCTTGCCTGGCTGGTTATCATACTCCTTCTCCCATTCTTTGGTGCCTTTGTCTATCTACTCTTTGGTGAAAACAGAATAGGTGAGACGCGAGCAAGGAGGGCTCAGGAAGCCCTTGAGCATTACCGTCTCTGGCTCACCTCTCTTCGAAATATTTCCCCTGTAAACTGGTCTTTGCTCTCTTCTACACTTGAACCGGTTCACCGACAGGCAGATACGCTGATTGGCATTCCTGCAATGGATGGCAACAAACTGCAACTCATTGAAGAATCAGAAACGATCCTTCGATCAATCATCCATGATATTGAGAATGCCCAATCCACCTGTCACCTGCAATTTTATATATGGTACGAAGGGGGTACTGCAGATGAAGTCGTAACAGCTGTTATTCAGGCGGCAACTCGTGGTGTAACCTGTCGTATCCTGATAGACAGTATTGGTTCAAAAAATTTTCTTCAGGGAACCCAGATCCGAAGCCTGACTGACGCCGGAGTTCGGGTTATAGAAGCATTACCGGCAGGGTTCTTTAAAGCTTTTTTTGTCCGAATCGATATACGAAACCATCGAAAACTTGTCATCATCGATGGAAAAATCGCCTACACCGGCAGCCAGAATATGGTAGATCCACGTTTTTTTAAACAGGATTCCGGGGTGGGGTTATGGGTCGACTCTATGGTTCGTGTTCAAGGACCTGTTGTAGAAGCCCTTGCCGGAACCTTTATCAGTGACTGGTTCCTTGAAACCGATCAGGAAAAGATACGCTCACGCACCCTCCATAAAGACATCCAGCATGTAAGAAAAATTGCCGATATCATTCACCAGCCGGCAGCGGGGAACATTCCTGTACAACTTGTACCCTCTGGTCCTTCCTTTTCGCATGAAGCAATACATCAATTACTCTTAACCACCATTTATTCCTCACGAAAAGATATTTCCCTGACGACTCCCTACTTTGTTCCGGATGAATCTATTCTTACCGCTCTAAAATCTGCTGCCCAACGAGGAGTAGATGTTCGCATAATTATCCCTGAGAAAAACGACTCCAGACTGGTTCATTTAGCCTGTTCCGCACGTTATAAAAGCCTTCTCGAAAACGGAGTTGGTATCAGGCTTTTTCAGGGAGGATTACTCCACTCAAAAACCATAACAGTGGATGGCAATTTTTCTCTTTTTGGATCTGTAAATCTTGATATGCGAAGTTTCTGGCTCAATTTTGAGACAACATTGTTTGTATACAGCCAGGATTTCACTCAGGAACTTCGGCAAATGCAGAAAAAGTACGAAGCACAATCAGTGATACTAACGCTTGCAGATCTGGAAGATCATAGTTTTAAACAACGTTTTCTCGAGAATGCCGCACTTATTATCAGCCCCCTGCTCTAACCTGCACTCTTTTTTTAAATGTCTTGTCGTTTCCAGCAACAATCTGCTATCCTTAAACAATCTAATTTTGCTTTCTTCTCCTTTAACTGCATGTATTTTGAATATCGAATATTGAAACAATATAACACATCACATATAATCCTAATATTATGAATTGTTTTTGCCATATTTTTTTTATCTATAAGCAGGATTCATCCACTAGGGAAGAAGCAATAATCATATTTTTTTACAGTCTTTTCATTTCGACATTCAAAATTCCTTATTTATCACTCTCTTTTCCCGCACTCAACCGGACATCACTAAAAAACATCCCCCCGCATAGAGGCACCTGATGACGAAGAAGAAAAAGAACATCGCTGACCAGAACAAGCTAGGCACAACCGCCACCATACGCAATCTTGTGAAAAAACTAGACAAGCATCTTAAATCTAAACCCCCGAACGAAAAAAGCCGCAAAATTCTCTCTGTATTAAAAGATACCCACAAAGAAGAGATTGTTGAGGCTATGCTACTTAAATATTACAACTCGGAGGAATTAAAACCTTATCAGGCTGAACTTATCAAAATGCAGGCTCACCTGGAGCGAGTCGGTAAAAAAATGATCATACTTTTTGATGGTCGTGACGCCTCTGGCAAAGGCGGAACCATCAGAAGGGTCACGCGCTATATGAATGAAAAACGCTATCGTGTGGAAGCGTTGGGCAAGCCCAGCGAAATGCAGAAAACAGAACTGCATATGAAGCGTTATATTGAACGTTTTCCCCATGCGGGCGAAATAGTCCTTTTTGACAGGAGTTGGTACAATCGCGCCATGGTTGAGCCTGTTATGGGATTTTGCAGCAATGAACAATACAGACGATTTTTAAAAAAAGTCACAGCCTACGAAGAAAACTTTATCCTCGATGCTGGGAAAACCATTCTTCTCAAACTCTATTTTTCCGTCACCAAGGAAGAACAATCCCGCCGCTTTGACAGACGTCGCAATGACCCCTTACGCCAGTGGAAGCTCAGTGAAGTAGACCTCCAAGCGCAGGAACTCTGGGGAGAATTCACCAAAAAGAAAAAAACTCTTTTACAAAAAACGCATACCCATAAGTCGGCATGGTGGATCATTCGTTCCGATGACAAACATAGAGCAAGACGTGAAACCATGAAACTGATCTTAAATTCTGTAAAATACCGAGGCAGAAGCAGAAGCCTCAACTTTACCATGGATGGCGAAATCGTTCTATCCGGAACCAAAGAACTCAAAATCATGAAGAAGCAGAAAAAACAGTTTGGTGCCCCGTTACTCTAATCTTTTTTCCTTAGGAATCCGCACGTCAAATAAAAAAGAACAATTAGAACAAGAAGAAAAAACATGGCATATAAGAATAAAATTTCTGCAAAACACCTTCTTGCGGGTCCGAGAATTATTATTTCAGGTATTGACGAATTGCACAGCCGAGAGAGTAAGGTAAGGGTATTCAGTCACGAAAATCCTGTGCCACCATGTTATGACGCCGTAAAAGCCGTTGAAATGCTTGCCGCTCCATGCCACTGTCTTTGGCAGCTGCAGACACATTACCAGCTGTCAATCGTAGAGCGTTGCCAAGGTATTCACAGCTAAACATATCAACCACTTGTTGTTTTGCTGATTTATAGGGAAGCTCATTACCATATAATAAGAACTCTCTCCCTCCTGCCCCCAGCGGAAAAGGTGACCTTTGTCCAGATTCTTCATTGAAATTTGATGGTTCAAGTACCTGGGATTGTGCCAGTAGGACTGCCCTGTTTATTATATTTTGAAATTCCCGCACATTTCCCGGCCACTTATGATGGAGCAGGAACTGAAGAGCTTCGGGGCTAAAAGACATTCCTTCACGCTCATATTCACTTTCATACAGGGAAAGAAAGTGCTGCGCCAAAAGTGGGATATCTTCTTTCATTTCTGCAAGGGTTGGCAGAACAACCGTCATTACATTCAACCGGTAATAGAGATCCTCCCGGAATTCACCATTTTTGATTTTAACCTCAAGGTTCTGGTTGGTAGAAGCTAAAACCCGTACATCAACTCGAATAGTTTTTGTCTGCCCCAGGGGTTGTATCTCTTTTTCCTGGAGAACACGCAACAATTTTGTCTGCACCGAAACTGGGATGTCAGCAACTTCATCAAGGAGTATGGTTGAACCGTCAGCCTCCAAAAACAGACCATCTTTGTCATGGTCTGCTCCTGTAAATGCACCTTTTCTGTAACCGAACAATTCACTTTCAAGAATCTGCTCAGGCAGAGCAGGACAGTTCACTGTTATCATTTTTTTACCAGCTCTTTTACTTGCAGCATGAACAGTTCTGGCAGCCACCTCTTTTCCCGTTCCTGATTCACCTCGAATAAGTAATGTCGCATCACTTTTGCCAAACCGTCTCAGTAAATCCACAGCCTGGGTTATAGCCTTACTTTTTCCTATAAATTCTGTTGCATTACAACTTTCCACCAGCTGCTGTTGCAGAGTTATATTTTCTCTTACCAGCCTGGTTCGTTCAAGAGCTCTCCTTACTACTCTTGCTATTTTGTCGTTATCGAATGGTTTTTCAAAGAAATCATATGCTCCATTTTTTAAGGCCTTAACGGCCAGTTCAACAGTTCCATATCCGGTCATGATAATGGTAGTAATACTTCTGTCTATCCCCATTATATAGTTGAGCAATTGCAGGCCATCACTATCCGGCATGATAATATCGGTCAAAACAACATCGGGTTTCCATTCTGTAACGAGACGTTTTGCTTCATTTCCATTTTCAGCCAAAGCCACTTCACAATCACATTGTTTCGAAAGGATTTTTTTCAGGAGGTTCAAAAGATCTTTTTCATCATCCACAATCAGTAATTTTTTCTCAAGTTCATCTGTTGTGTACATGATTCTGATCCTTTGGGGAATGATTCGAGGATTTTTATGAAAAGAATATCTCAGGAACGTATTGAATGAAACATGACTTCAAAGTAATGTTGAACAAATTTCCCCGAAACCGTATCATGCATGGCAAAAGTCAGTTCTTCTTCCGGGGGGAAATGATTAGTCAGTGTTAAAAAAACTTCTTTGGATAATTCCGAAATCAGCTCACCACATTGTGTAGCTTTGACAGCGCTCGCCTGCCTGCAAAAAGCAGGTCGATCCTCGAACAATTGGCATTGCTTCTCTTTTAATAAAGGACAACTGAAGTGCTCCTGCCGCCATAGCCTTTGCCGCCTGTTATGTTCCTGTGGTTTATCCATGGCTTCTGACGATTCTGCTTGCTGTCGTAATTGCAAGGCATCGCTGATTGCTTTTTTTCGGGCAGCACTGCTCAAAAAACGATTCATACTATGGCTGATAAACACTGCTTCAACAAGTTTTAATTCAAAATAATTACCACAACATACAGTAACATCAAAAGAACTTCCTTCATCCTGTTGTTCTTTTTCTTCGATGCTAGCAAGAATATTCTTATACTCCTTAAAAAAGGGAGCAAGATCAACAGTTGCAGAATCTGTAATACTTGGTTTACGACGTAGCAGATTACCTTGCTGCCTGCTATATTTTTTCAACAGTTTCCACTGACTAAAATTTGTTGGATTGGCCAGTGTCCCTTTTAGCGTTTTTTTGGCGACTTTCAATCCCATGCCACGTCGTAACAGATAGGCAGAGACAAATGTCCCCGTTCTCCCCATACCATGTCTGCAGTGTACCAGGATCTTTTTTTTCAGATACATAGCCTCATCAAACCACTGCAGTGCCTGTTCCATTGAATTTAGATCAGGAGCACATTCATCGTGTACCGGAAGATAGCAGACTTCGAACCCTGCCTGTTCTTCAAGTTCATGCAGATCGCTGAATTCAGCACAAAGATTGACTATTGCGCCAACCCCCTGCTCTTTAATAGAAGCAAGATCATCATAGGACATTGGAGCGGAACCAACTGCCAGTTGTCCAGTTATCCAGATTAATGTATAGGCCATGTCATCTAAAGAACATTCTCACTTGTTCTTCAACCTGAGCAGGCTGTCGTAGACGCATATCCATCTGTCTGGTCACCCCAAGCAGCCTGCCAAGAGATTGTAAACGATTTTCCAATACTTCCTGACTGACCATTTTTAACTGTCCATCCAGTAAATCCCCCTTGACCTGTACTTCAAAATCCAAGCGCTCAAGGACTTTTGTTAAAAACAGTACCCGCAGTCTACGCCCCTCGAACTCTCCTCCGCCTCCTGCAAAGCGAATTGAGCAATAGTTGGTTTCGGTGTCAGGCTCACACAAGGTATCAACAACAGTAAAATGATACCCGAAACGAATATTAATATTCAAATAGTATTTTGCAAGTATTGCATAGGTTGCAGAATCAGCATCGGACTGAAAAGCAAATGCATCACTCATGGCGAGATTATCATAACTTTTCCAATCGTAATATTTCTGCTTTTCCCATTTCATTCCAGGATGGCTCAATCCTTTCCACAGGGATTGAAAAGGAATACACATAATCTGCTCAATGGAAATATATTCCTGTGCAGCACAGTCGTCACAAAGACCTTCATCTACATCTATCAAAAACACCTCAAAGGGCAGATCATTCACAAGTTTTTTCTTCACTCCCCGCAGCCCGCCCCTTTTATTGCCAATGCTGAACATTGTCTGTACAGATTTTTCATGACAAAAACGTATAATATCATGCATGGAACGACAGGATTCAGGGACAAAATTTTCCGCCACCGGATTTATAAGTTTTAGTGGTGTGATGAAATTAAGAATTGAATGTAATTTTCTAAAAAAAGGCAAATTTTTTTCATTTTTCCAAACTGGCAGATGATTTGGCTGGTCACCAAACTTTCCGGCAAAAATCTGTTTTTGATCAGCATCTAAACTGATCCAGGTACCCTCCTTAATGGTTTTGATTTTCCCCTCAGTACAAAATAGCAGCGGGATATTAAATTCGCGACATACTGTGGCAAAATGGCCAGCGACGCTACCAGATTCAGCAATGACCCCATCAACATGTGGAAGTAATTGTACATACGAAGGAAGGGTATTTTTCAGTAATAAAATTACACTATGAGATGCAACTGCTTCTGCACAATTAGCTGCAGAATACGCTTTACCAGTTGCTCTGCCAGATGCGGCCGTTGTGCTCCCGGTTAGGAGTAAATTTAGATTTTCTTTCTTCAATGAAGTATCATGTACTGCATCTGGTACCGGATAAATTTCAAGACATCTTGTTTGCAGGAAAGTAAGCACCCCATCTGTGTCAATAACCCATTCTACATCCTGTGCTTCCCCAAAATATTTTTCAATCTGCATTCCACTTGCAGTCAGTGTTTTAATTTGTTTACGACTGAGCGGCAATTTGGACTGTTGATTTTTATCCTGGCAGGGGAGAATATTTCCACTATTTTTATCAATCTCAAATATATCAGGACACACCTCCCCGCTGACAACAACATCACCAAGACCTTCGGTTGCATGAATAAAGAGTGAATTATTGTTCTTACCAGTGGGATCAGCAGTGTACATCACTCCGGCAAATCGAGCATCAATCATGGGGATAACCATAACTGCCATAACAGTTTCTTCGTCACTTAAGCCACTGTTTATTCGATAAACTAATGCCTCCGGGCTGTATTTACTTGCTATAACATTTTTATATGCCGCAATAACATTATGCGATTCAACAAGTAAACAACTTTTATATTGCCCGGCAAAAGAACATTGCTCATCTTCTCCCCAGGCACTGCTCCTTACGGCAAAATGGATTTTTCCTGTTAATTGCTTCAGCCCCTGGACAGCCTCAATGATTTTTTTTTCTATAAGTGGTGGAATGTCAGAGGATTCAATTAATTGTTGAAGTTCTTCAGAAATATCTCTTAACGATTGGCTTTCCTGGATATCAATTTTCCTGAGTAATGCAGTAACGGCTGGTCGTAAATCATTATATTCAATAATATAAGAAAAGCTGTTACTTGTGATACAAAAGCCATCAGATATCGGGAGATTGAGTTCCTGGCCCAGTTCGACCATAGTTTTACTTTTAGCGCCAACCAGTTCTGTGGAGAGTTGGGTGTCTTGAAATGAAACAACATAAGGAGGGTCAATATGTAAAGCTGGTGGTTCCAGAAAATAACCGGCATAAAAATTAAATTTTCGAAAATAAGCAGCCAGGTCAGGATAAGCACCTGGCGCCATTTTATCAAGACTTATTACCATCCCTTCTACAGTCGCAGCAAAGCGTCTGTATGTAAAAGAGATCTTACTAAAATCTTCTTTTATCCCTTGATAGTATAAGTTTTCAAGTTCGGCCATCAGGTAATGACAGCCAATATCATAAGCAAGTAATTCCTGAAATGATTCGTATGTTTTACGCAGTACTGTACCGGGTACGAAAACTCTGTATGTCCAATGTTTAAAAAGTGTGGTCAACATAGGCTGACTGAAAAACTGCGGCAAAACTTATTATGTTTAACTCAAACAAGTTCTGCAAAATTGTTTGTAAAGAGATGATGGCACCATCTTTCATTATATCAAGAATCATTCTCCACTAAATCGGGTGTCAGAAACCAAATTGCGGCAGGTTTGCAGGACCAGATTTCTCCATCCTCATCTTCAGTCACACAATCACCAAAGGACCAGCCGAATCTGGCTAAATGTTTGGTGAGCTGAACCTTAGATGCTTCGTACACCTCTCGATCAAAACCTTCAATTTTGGAAACGCAAATCATTTCAATTGTTTTCTTCATATCCAATCCTATTGTATAATTTGTAATTATTGAGTACCCCCAACCCGCGGGACGACATATATTATAAAAGTAACAAATTATAAGTATGATGACAATTTGTTACTTAGAAGCTGCTTCTCAAAACCAGGCTCAACTCAGACCCGTAACTGTTCAGCTGGCAAGCGTAGACTCCGTGCTTCGAATTCGTTCATTTTTGGCGTTGAAGCATACATATGCTATTCGAGAAGGGCAAAATGGATGTAGCTGAAGGACCACACAGCAACATTAATTTACGAATAACTCCTAAAGCTACTCAGTAATGTCCGATTGAAAATTTTCGAGAGGATTTTTAAGTTGCTTTCTAAAGCGTCTTCCTGCAAATCTCGATTTGTTTTCCAACATTTCCATATTAAATCTCTCCATTTTTGCGAGAAGCAGACACGGTAAAATTTTAATATGAAAATGTCTGGAAATCAAGAAAATTGCAGTTAAAATTAGAAAGAAGCAACCCCGTAAATGGTACTAACCGTGTTGCAATTATCTAAACGCACACAACTTAAAATTACTATAATAATGCTGAAAGAGCAATACACGTCATTCAGCATTATTTCTTAAAAAAAAATTCTATTATTGTATTTCATGCAAAGTGACAAATTTCAAAGCATGGGTAGTACACTTTGTAACACATGCAGGTTGTAATCCTTCGTCCACCCGATCCATACAATAATCACACTTCACAGCTTTTTTGGTCTCAGGATTTATTTGTGGAATTGTCCATGGGCAGGCGCCAGCACAAGCCATACAACCAATACACTTTTCCTCATCAATATATACAATACCATCTACACGTTTGATCATGGCGGCAGTGGGACAAATAGGTACACAGAATGGTTCATCACAATGGTAACAAGAACGAAAAGAAAATTCAGTTTTGGGAACCCCTTTTATAGTGGTCAATGTTTCGTGATCAATTTCACAAAGGTATGGGCCAACTGGTAAATTTTTATTTGTTTTACAGTGAACCTCGCATCCGTGACAACCTATACATCGTTTGGAATTGAGGTAGATCATATATTTGTTCATAATTCGACCCTCCTCTTTGGATTACGGACACTGCGACGCACCCTGACAAATGCCTCGCAAAGGTTAATTGCTCCTCCTGCCTGATCCCAATCGTCAAGTTTACCAACCATTAGCTTCTGATCGCTGATTCCAGCGTGATAGGAACGAGTCTGCAACGGAATCTGTTTCCCAAAGCCATGAACCATATAAACCGCTTCAGGATGGATATAGTCTACGACATGGGCATGAATAGGCCCGGAATAGCTTTCATCTTCTGTCGAGATATTAACAAGATCGCCCTCAACAATTCCCAGTTTTCCAGCCGCTCTTTTATTAATCCAGAGAGTATTTTCAGGCATCATTTCAGATAACAAAGGGTTGTTTGTTGTGTGTCCATGACTATGGATAGCTGAACGTCCGTAAACTAGTCTAAAACTTCCTTTTGGTGGCTTGGTAGGAGAAATATATTCCTTTAGCGATGGCAATCCTGCGTCAGTTAGTTTTTGACTTATGATCTCAATTTTTCCTGAAGGAGTTTTAAATTGCCCCTCAAGATTTTTAGGATCGTACATTACAGGTTCATCTGTAAATTGGACAAATCCTGTTTCATCAAAATCTGAAATTGAATATCCCGTAGGCTCAAGCTGCCAGTTCCAGAGTTCTTCTGCCGTACTGTATGGAAAATATTCTCCAATATCAACTCGCTCAGCCAGTTGTTTAAATATCCACCAGCCGGGTTTTGTATCAAATTCCGGCTCAACGGCTCTTTTCCGTATGGCAAGACGAGGCTTTAAGCCTTTCTGTACACAGATAGTACTTTCACGTTCCAGATACGTTGATTCCGGCAAAATGACGTCTGCAAACCAGCCAAATTCACTGTAGTGGGTATCAATGGAAACCAAAAGATCGCAAAATTGAAAAGATTCTTTCTGCCGTTTAGGATCAGGCATACCGGAGAATGGATCGTGTCGCATTGCTATCCAAGCTTTAACAGGATATGGATCCTCTTTCTCCATGGCATTGAAGAATAAATGGGCAAGACCGGGTCCTTTATCAAAATGCTTATATTTCCAACCAACACCATCAGCACGTTTAATATCCGGTTTTGGACAGTCAAGTGCCCGGAGTCCTTTTTTACCACAGTCACCAGGCCCTTTTGGAATAAGAAGACCTCCTTTCTGTTCAATATTACCCATCAGAACATTTAAGATATGGAGACCACGACTGGCATAAAATGAATCTTTGTAACGAGATAAGTTCCAGCCGGGATGGAAGATTACCTTCGGCATGACTGGGATGATTTCATCAATAAAAGCGTAAATGGCTTTGACCTTGACGCCGCATTCTTTAGCTGCCCACTCAGGAGTATACTGCTCTACAAAAGTTTTGAGTTCATCCAATCCGGAGACATACTGTGCCACAAACTCAGCATCATAGGCTTCACGTTTTATGAGTTCATGGATCATGCCAAGAATGAGAGCATAATCAGTTCCCGGCCTAACCTGGAAAAAACGGTCTGCCTTGATACCGGTCATAGTTTGACGTACATCCACATACGTCAGTTTACCACCGTTTTCAAGCATATCCATGGTCTGCAGATTTTCACCAATACGCAGAGATGCAAACATATTTCGTCCAAAAAGAACCAGATGTTTTGCATTTTTAATATCATAGATGAAACCCTTTCGGCCTACTCCGTTAATAGAAAGGCTTGCGTGGTGGGTATTTCGCCCGCATGTACAGTCATGGTTGGTATAATTTGGAGAACCAAAGGCGTGAATAAATGTTTTATACATATTCTGCCATGGTCCGCCCCTGGATGAAAGTACTACGGATTCAGGGCCATGTTCAGCTTTGATTTTCTTTAATTTATTACTGATATAATCAAGTGCTGTCGGCCAGCTCACTTTCTGCCAGCGTCCTTCACCACGAGCACCCTCACGAATGAGAGGCTGCTGTGGCCTCTCATTATCAGAAACAAGAGCAACCCCTGCAGATCCTTTGGCACATAATGCGCCACCGAGCACATTCTGGTTACCTTCAATCCAGGTTATTTTATTGTTTTCAGACTCCACACGAATAGGACAGCGAACAGTACACATCCCACATATGGAGTAAACAGACTTAGTCATTGTAAGTCCCCCCTTACATCATAATTTGATGGATTCGTAAAAATATACCTTCTTAAAAATTACCTGCTCTTTACGAGTACATCGTTATTTAGTTAACTACAGAATTGACAACTATTCCCAGATCTCTTTCCGGCTTTTCTGATTTTGCAAAATTTGGAGCCAGAATTTTTTTTACTCCAATCCACAGAAGATACGTTGAGAAAAGGGCACATAAATACAAAAAAATCGAGCCGATCAGTATAGGTTCGCCACTGGAAGAACCAAAACGAAAGACATATTCTTTCCCTGTTAATTCCAGTAAGCGTCCAGGTCGATAAAAACGATTCACATAAGATAACACCATAAGGACAGGAAGGTAGGTATTGAACAGGCTGAGCAGTAAACCTTCAAAAAAGTAGTCGTAATAGCTACGATTAAGTTTGGCCTGATCAATATTTCTGGCCAATCGTTTTCCCTTATCCCTGTCCTCACACTGCATGGCCTCATGGCGAACACTCAACCAGTAGTGAAAATCCTCCTCCAGCCTTTTGTGTCTTTTGGTACGAAATTTTCTGTTCATATATTTTGTGATACAAACGGTGATCACAGCAAGCGGTATAATAACGGCCGCAGGACCAAAATATTCATGAACAGGTAAAAGCAACTGATCCAATCTGCCGGTCATCAGTAACACTGTTGTGTATAAATTATCCCAAACTATGTTTAGAAAGTTTTCCATAATGACCCCGCTTGTCTCAGAAACTGCCACAATTGGCAGTTTCTGAAGTGAATTTTCCTCTAATATATATGATTACGTTTTCTCTTAAATCCAATATTCAATCTTGAGAAAACGGAAAAAGAGGAAGAAGAGTGTACAGGCAAGAACTATTTTCAAGGTCCTTTCACTGAACATCTTCTGGCAACGACTGCCAAGCATACCACCAGCAAAGCCACCAACGATAATTGCTCCTGCAAGAACCATATCCGGCAAATATCCATTCAGTACATAACCGATAAAGGAACCAATACTGGAAAAGCAGGTACCAATAAGAGAGATGGGTACAGCAACATACATAGGTAAAGCCGCAATTGTTGTCATCATTGGAACAAGGAGGAATCCACCACCAATACCAAAGGCACGGGATGCGATACCAACAATAATTCCAAGAAAGGCAAAGAGCAGTGGATTAATTCTGAATTCTTCGCCCCAGAATTTGAAGCGATAATCGGTGAGGCCGGATTTTACAGGTTCGATGGAACCCATTTCAACAGTACCGCCAGTCTCTTTTGCTTCCTTAACAGCAGCATTGAACTTCTGGGTCATGGCTTTGATATTTTTTCTCTTATTCATGGCTCCAGGAGTCATTTCCATAAGAGTTTTAATTCCCATAATTACTACCAGAACACCAAGCCATTCTTTATATGCCTTCATTGACAGATACTGGGTTACATATCCACCAAGCCAGACAGAACCAAGGAAAATACCAGCACCAAAAGAAAGCCCTACAGGCCATGCCACACGCTTTTCAACCACAGCAAAACGATAAAAAGAACCCAGTGGAGAAAACAGGGTCAGGGCTATATTTGAAGGACGGAGAACGTTTGCTGCGTTAATACCTACAGGACCTGCCGTTTGGACGAAAAGTGCCTGAAAAGCACCCATCAGCATACCACCAGCAGCACCAATCATTGAAAAGTAGGTTCCAACAAGAATAGCACCAATAACGATAATAAGAGGGTTCATATAGCGATACCCTTTAGCCAGCCAGAAACCGTTCCCTTCAACGCTGTAGGAACCACTCTTTGCACCATTAACGTACACATCAAATTTGGTATCAGGTGCAGTGTGGCGGAAGGATGCAAATGAGGCTGTAAATTTACCACTTTTTTTATCGAGATTTATAGAAGTCCCCTTGTCCCAATAGTTGCCGCTGGAGGCATCGCCTAAGACTGATCGTGCAAAAATAACAACTTTGCCTTTTTTGTTTCCTTCTTTTACAACAGTATTGATCCCATATTTATTTTCATGGGCAAATTTCAAAAAGTTCCATTGTTCAGCTGTCTTAATCGGTCCCATCATATCTCTAGCAGCAACTGAGGCAAAATCCTTTTTCAACTTAAACATGGTTGTATTGTACAGTCCGCTCCCTTTTTTAAAGAGAAAGGAGGGGCCGCCAAACTTTTTATCAACATCGGAACCGAAGGCTTTACGATTGGAGGTAAGCATATAGTAAAGAGGAGGAATGGCGGTATCGTTTCCAAAACCCGCTTTTTTTCCTTTCTTGGGGAGCTTCTTCTTCTCAAATTTACCTTCAGTATCAGAAGGTTTAAACATATCCTGCTGAGCTATGGCGATATACAACTCCTGCCCCGGTGTAATTTGTCCTTCTATGGTGACTGTGTCGCCGGCCTTGTAACTTGCGGCCGAAATTGTATTTTCAGCAACACTGACCTGCTGTAAAGCAAATATCCATATAGTTATGGTCATCAGACTGAGTAATAGTTTCTTCCCTTTCATCATCCTCTCCTCTTTTCTGGTTTATTCATCAATAAACATCATTTTTTGATGTGTTTTTAAAAAGCAATACAAGTAAATACTTTGTACGGTTCCTCCTTTATTGTATTTTGGGTTTATTCAAAACTTTTTCAACTTTGGCCTCGAGTTCAAAGCGATCAATGGGCTTGACACAGTATTCATCGGCACCAAGACTGATCGATTCCCTTGCTGTTTCAACAGTTGGATATCCTGTAAGCATAATCACTTTAATTGCAGGGTTAATCTGTTTGAGAATTGCCAGCACCTCAATACCATTCATTTTTTTCAATTTAATATCCAGGATTGCCAGATCAATTTCCTTTTTTTCTACATGGGTTATCAAATCATCTTCTTCTGTAAAGGTATGAACAGTGTGACCTTTCTTTCTCAAAATCTTCCCTATCAAAACGGTCGCATCCAGCACATCATCCAAAGTTGCAATTTTAGCCATTCTTTCTCCAGTGACGATTTATTAGTTATTATATTGAGATGACATTTGTTTTGCGAACAACCCCAGGCAGAATGACACTGAAGGCAGTTCCTGTTGTTTCCTTTCCTGACATTTTATCAATAACGGGACTCTCTACTTCTATTTTCCCTTTATGCTCCTGCACAATTCCATAGGAAACGGATAAACCAAGACCAGTTCCTTTACCAACCGGCTTAGTAGTAAAAAACGGATCAAAAATAGAAGAACTGATATTTTCAGGTATACCATGACCGGTGTCCCTGATGATTGCAATTACGTCATTAGTATCCTCGATGTTATAGGTCGAAATATACAATTTTCCCCCACCAAGCTCTTCCATGGCATGATGCGCATTATTTATTAGATTGATAAATACCTGGCGAAGCTTCTCAGTATCTCCGAGGATAGGGTGTAAATCATCCGACAGATTCTGATAAATTTGAATATGATCCATATTCATGGAATGTTCAGTTACCGCCAGAACGTCTGTCAACATCTCGTTCAGTGAGATACATTCAAGGCAACTTTCTGCCTGTCTTGAAAACTTAAGGAGATCTGCAACAATTTTACGGCAGGCTTTGGTTTGACGTTCTATGACCTCAAGGCTTTCACCCTCTTCAGTATCTTTTGGAAAATCATCCATAAGTAGCTGCGAATAGCCTAGAATGACACCAAGAGGGGTGTTTATTTCATGTGCTACACCTGCAGCCATTTGCCCGATTGAGGCCATTTTCTCGCTTGAGGCAAGTTGTGCCATCATAGTTTTCAGTCGTGTAAGATCTTTAGCTATCCCCTCACATCCGGCAAAATCTCCTTCATCATTAAACACGCCATTTGCTGATAAAAGGATATGAATTACGGAGCCATCTGCTTTAGTAAAATCAACTTCAAGGTCTTCAACAAAACCATGGCTAAGGATCTTTTCATAATAATTATCATGGTCATCCTCGCTCCTAAAGATGTCGAGAAGGTTTAATAATGGCGGATCTGAAAATGAATATCCCAACATTTCAAGGCCAGAAGCATTCATATTGACCAATCGGTTCTCTGCGTCACAAAAATAGACCATATCCTTAGAATTAATGAAAAAATTCCTAAATTTCTTTTCAGAGGCAGATAGTTCTTTTGTTCTCTCCTCCACCATTTCTTCAAGATTCATATTCACTGTGTGCAATTGTGCTGCCGTCTGTTGTAGTTCTATGTTTGTGCTTTTCAGACTCTGTGCCTTTTTTTCAATTGCACGATACCCTTCAATCCCTTTATGGTAATAAATCGACACGGCAGCAAGAGATGTCATTAGGAGCGTATTAAAACCCCCAGCCATTGGGGCAATCATTCGCCACTGCTCATTATTTCCTGTAATAAGCAGCACTTGTTTCACAAGGTGACCCATAGCTCTTGACACGGCAAATGCAGCCAGTGTCATACAGAAATAAAATAGAAAGCCCCAGAGAAAATTATCTGGTTGCTTTTTGGTAAGTAAAAAAGCGTAACGAAGTGAAAGAAAGGAAAATATTATTATAAGTAGAGAACCTACCATATCTGTAAGATGAGCTGGAAACATATAGAGCTGGTTCATTCTTTATCCTCCAGACAGGAGCTTTGATAAAGTGAACGGAGACAAAGATACAAAAAAAACAGGGCGGGAACACTAAACAGATGATCCAGTTTTGTAAAATAGTAAATCAGTTTGGTGGTAGTTATCGGACCTATTATTTTTGCTGACCAGTAGCCTGTTTCTGATGTTATTTCATTAATATCTATTCCATTGCCGACAAGATGGCCGGTAAAGGCAACAACATTCCACAACACCATAAAAACACAAAATATTTGCAGGAAACGCCAGCCCTGATGGGGAAATGAACTCCTGCGAACGTCCCAGAACAGGTAGCAGAGAGCAGCAAGAAAAAAGATGTGAGCCAGCTGGTGAACATAGTGTCCTTCAGGAGCAGCATGGGATTGAAGAGCCTGCGCCTGATCCGGAAAAATAAATAACACCGAAAGGAGGAGCAAACAGTGTATTTTACCAAAGCCTTTGCAAAGAATCATATATCTCCAGAACACAAAAAAAGCAGAAATGAGCAACTGCTTCCGGAAAAGGGCCTTAATGGACAAAAGACGGAGATAAACCAGACAATGATATATCAAATGTTACCTGCCAGCCCACATCTGACAAAGGTATTGCATTTGTAATGCCAAAAAATAAAGTGAGATTCAAATTGACATATTAACCTGCATTAACAAATAGTTGTCTATTTTTTTCTATTTAACAATTCAGCTAATTACTCTAAATAGCCAGAGAAAGAATCCCCCAATTAACGCAACAATAATGTTGCTGTGCATCTTTTTTGTTGCAGAACGGAACTGTGAGGAAAAACTTGCGGGGGCCTTGTGTCTTCAATTTGTTTACATCGTAAAAAACTGAGTTCTGGCCATACGAAGAAAGAAAATTATTTCCTGATCGTGAATATCTGCAGGAAACGACGACTTATCAGTATTTTATCGTAATATTCAGGGAGATCTAATGCTTAGGAGGGGGGATATAACTGGTGCCGGCAATGGTAACACCCTCGGAACATAAAGTTCCACATTCCAGTGCTTCATTCCTGGCGGCTATAGCATGAAGATCGCAACAGGTTGACGAAGAAAGATCGAATATCTCTTCTTCAGCACGCATAAGCAGTTGTTTCCAGGTATCAGGCTAATTAAAAGCAATCTGCTGCTCATTCAGCTTGTGTCCACCAACGGTGATACCATCGAGTAAGGCCTGTATTTCAGGCAGGGTGAAGTTGATCCCTTCCAGATTAACTGTGCGTCACAAACCAATCCAGCAAGAGTGTGTTTGGCCTGCATCAGAGCCCTTGCCATGTTTGGCCGGATATCCCAGAAGGACTCTTTCATTCAGGTTGGTTTACCACAACATTTCTTAAATTTTTTGCCGGATCCGCAAGGACAGGGGGAATTACGACCAACTTTTGCCCCTTCACGTTTTTCCGGTTGCTGCGCAACCTGTTCTTCTCCGGCAGCGCCCTGATTCAACCTGGCCATTTTCTGTTCCTGTTCTGCACGCTGACGCCGCTCTGCTTCGAGACGTTCAACGTCATCTTCCTTCATTATACGCACTCGCATTAACGAACTGACTGTCTGTTCTTTCACAGTTTCAATCATACGCATAAACAGGTTGTATCCTTCTTTTTTATACTCATCCAGCGGATTTTTCTGTCCGTATCCACGCAGGCCGATCCCCTGCTTAAGATGATCCATAGAGAGAAGATGATCTTTCCAATGGGTATCGACAGTCTGTAAAAGAAGAACACGCTCGAGGTGGCGCTGGGTTTCCTCGCCATTTTCCTGTTCCTGAACTGTATATTGGGCAGCAACGTAGGTAGAGATTTTGTCTCTAAACTGCTCCCTGTTCATTCCTGATTTTTCTTCATCATCCCAATCGGCCTTCACAAAAAACAGGGCTGCCATTTGCTCTTTAAAACCATCCCAGTTCCAATCTTCAGAAGACAACCTATCGTTAGAGAAGGAATCAACAACGACTTCCACCTGATCTGCTATCATATCCTGAACAGCTTCACTAACATCTTCGCCTGCCAGTAATTCTCGACGCTGACGATAAATAACCTCTCGCTGCTTATTCATTACATCATCATATTCAAGAAGATGTTTACGAATATCAAAGTTATGACCTTCAACCTTACGCTGGGCATTTTCAATAGCTTTGGAGATCATGGTATGTTCGATGGGTTCATCTTCCTCCATTCCCAGCTTATCCATTATTCCAGAGATACGACCTGAACCAAAAATTCGAAGGAGATCATCCTCAAGAGAAAGAAAAAATCTGGAAGACCCCGGATCTCCCTGACGACCGGAGCGCCCCCGTAACTGATTATCAATTCGTCGTGATTCGTGCCGTGAGGTACCAAGAATATGGAGTCCTCCAGCTTCCTTGGATTCCGTTGTAAGTTTAATATCCGTACCACGACCGGCCATATTAGTGGCAATAGTTACTTTTCCATATCGCCCGGCGGTTGCGATGATTTCCGCCTCTCTATCATGCTGTTTTGCATTCAGTACTTCGTGGGGAACCTTGACTTTTTTCAACATACCTGAAATTTTTTCAGAGACATCAATGGAGATTGTACCAACCAGTACCGGCTGTCCATTTTTATGCAGTTCCTGAATTTCCCGCACAACAGCCCGATATTTAGCGGCCACATTTTTATAGATAACATCTGCAAAATCTTTCCGCACCATGGGCATATTAGTGGGCATAATGACAACTTCCAGATCGTAAATCTTCTTAAATTCTGCTGCTTCTGTATCAGCCGTACCAGTCATGCCGGAGAGCTTATCGTACATTCGGAAATAATTCTGAAAGGTAATTGAAGCAAGGGTCTGGTTTTCTTTTTCTATCGTCACATGTTCTTTGGCTTCCAGCGCCTGGTGCAGGCCATCACTATAGCGTCTTCCTTCCATGGTTCGACCGGTAAATTCATCAACAATGACCACTTCGCCGTTTTTAACAATATAATCAACGTCACGTTGAAAGAGGGTATGAGCCTTAAGAGCCTGGTTCAAATGATGGAGATGTTCAATTGCCTCAGGTTCGTAAAGATTATCGACACCAAGGAGTTCTTCACCAAGACTTATCCCCTCTTCTGACAATGCAACCTGTTTGGATTTTTCATCAACAACATAATGCTGTTCTTCCTTAAATGCTCCCATGATTTTATCCACACTGGTATACATTTCTGTGGAAATATCAGCTGGCCCTGAGATAATCAGGGGCGTTCTTGCCTCATCGATCAAAATGGAATCCACTTCATCAACAATGGCAAAATTAAATCCACGCTGACAAAAATCTTTCTGTTCAAACTTCATATTATCCCGCAGATAATCAAAACCGAATTCATTATTTGTTCCGTAAGTAACATCAGCACGATATGCTTCAGAACGATATTCATCTTCCATATCATGGATAATTTTACCAACAGACATCCCTAAAGAATTATACACCTGTCCCATCCAGTCAGCATCTCGTGCTGCCAGATAATCATTTACCGTAACCAGGTGAACGCCTTTTCCGGAGAGAGCATTCAAATATACAGGCAAGGTGGAAGTAAGGGTTTTTCCTTCACCTGTTTTCATTTCGGCAATTTTTCCCTGATGCAAAATCACCCCACCAACCAGCTGTACATCATAATGTCGTTCGCCAAGCACACGTTTTGCAGCCTCCCGCATGGTGGCAAAAGCTTCCGGGAGTAACTCATCAAGGGATTCACCTTTGGCTATTCGCTCACGAAACTCCACAGTTCTCGCAGCAAGTGCAGCATCATCCAGAGATGTTACACTACTTTCCAGATCATTTATTCTGTTTACCAGAGGTTGAATCTGTTTGAGTGTACGATCGTTTTTACTTCCAAAAATTTTGGTCAGTACTTTTCCTATCATATTAGCAAACCGCTTTGTTTTTATTGGGAATAGTCAATGGTTGATGGTGTCGGCGTTATAATAATTCTTCATTTTCTTCGCCAGTACACCCTGAAAGAAGTGCTTTTTTTATTTCTTTTTTACTATTTCGGTAACTGAACATTCTAAAGCTTCCTCATCACAGTCAGGAAACTTCGGACAATTTATACAATCGCTCCATATTTTATGTGGCAATTCACCTTTATCCACATCATAAAAGCCTATTTTACGGAAGAATCCGGCCTGATAAGTCAGTGTGAAAACCTTATCTATTTTAAATTCAGCAGCTTCTTCCAGACAGGCACGGACAAGTTGTTCTCCAACACGTTTTCCCTGTGCTGCTTCATATACCGCTAAAGATCGTATTTCCGCCAGGTTTTCCCATATGATATGTAAGGCACAAGCGCCCATTAGATTATTTTTCTCATCCACATAAACCTTAAAATCCCGCAACTGATCATACAAGGCACTGTATGATCTGCCCAGCAGCAGAGCTTTTTCAGCATAATAATTGAGAAGTTTGTGAATTTTTTTCACATCTTCCATAGTGGCATTGCGTATCATATAGCTACTTTATCTCTTAATAACGATTTTTTTATTCTCTGCTTCCAGCTGAATCACGTCGAGCACCTGTTGCCCTTCTCCGGAATCAAAAGGTTCTGCTTCTATACTCTTTTGGGAAACAGGTGGATACAACAATGATTGGCCAGCCCAGACACCAAACAAAAACATCCACAAAAAAACACAAAAGCAGACAACTCCGATACCGGCAATTCCGCTAAAGGTTAACTGGAATTTTATCTTTTTGACTGGTTTTTTTCTTTTCTTGCGGGGAGCCATGGAACTTCCTGAGACTACATTCTTTCGGGTGCGGTCAAGCCGAGTAGTTCAAGTCCATTTTTAAAAACCTGCTGCAAGGCTGAAATCAGACAGAGCCTCGCATCTGTCACATTCGCTCCCACATTTTCAGAATCAATCACTTTGTGTTTGTTATAATAACTATGCAGGTCTCCTGCAAGTTCCATAAGGAAAAAGATCGCTCGATGTGGTGCCAGATGCAGAGCAGAATCCTCTATTGCTGCCGGAAAAGATGCTATCCGTTTTAATAGCTGCAATTCTTCCGGTTCCTTTAACAGGGACAAATCCACATCACCTACGGTTGTATGCTTAATCTCAGATTCACTGGCTCGACGAAGTATTGAACATATGCGGGCATGGGCATATTGTACATAATAGACTGGATTTTCCTTCTCCTGACTGGTGGCAAGATCCAAATCAAATTCAAGTTGACTGTCAGCTTTACGCATCATGAAGTAAAATCGCATGACATCCGCACCTACAATTTCTAATAGCTCATCCACGGTCACAAATGTGGCTTTTCTGGTGGACATTTTTACCTGCTTACCATTTCTGGTCAAGGTCACAAACTGGTGGAGAACAACCGTTATTTTTTTGGGGTCATAACCCAACGCTTCGACTCCTGCCAGAACGTCCGGAACTGTTGCAATATGGTCAGAACCAAGAACATTCACCAACCAATCGAAACCACGACGAAATTTTTCACGATGATATGCAATATCAGGCAACCTGTAAGTTGGTTCTCCAGTTTTCTTTATGATTACCCGATCCTGATCATGACCTAATGCCGTTGTTTTAAACCATGTGGCATCATCTTTTTCGTAAACAAGTCCCTTTTTCCGCAATTCATCGACAACAGAATCAATATGTCCATCATCGTACAAGGTATGCTCATTAAAATAATTATCAAATATTATGCCCATGCTCTCTAAGGTGCCGGAGATATCCTTGAAAATCACCTCAACCGCTTTATTGGTAAAAGGCTGTACATCCTCATTTAAAGTGAGAGAGTCTCCTTTTTCCTTAATAATAAGCCTTGCAATATCATTTATATAATCACCTTGGTATCCATCTTCAGGGAAAGTGAATGGTTTTTCAAGAAGTTCAAGATACCGTGCTCTAGTCGATTCCCCGAGTACACGCATCTGACGCCCGGCATCATTAAAATAGTATTCCCTGTACACAGAATGTCCGGTTGCCTCAAGCAAACGTGCAATAGAATCACCAAGAATGGCCTGTCTGCCATGGCCGATACTTAAAGGACCAGTGGGGTTGGCACTGACAAATTCCACCATAACCTTTTTGCCAACTCCAATCCTGGATTTTCCGTATAATTCCTGTTCCTCAAATACAGAACGAAGTACACTGTGCCAGATGGAATCTTTAAGGAAAATATTGACAAAACCAGGCCCTGCAATTTCCAGTTTCTCTATTTCCTCCAGCTCCTGGAGATATCCCACAACATAAGCAGCTATCTCACGGGGATTTTTCTTTTCCATTCCGGCCATAACCATGGCCATATTGGTGGAAAAATCACCATGTCCATCCCGCTTAGGTATCTCAACTGTATATTTCCCAGCTGCAGCATTGGACCATTTACCGTCATCTACCCCTTTTCCAAAGCAGATATCCACAAGTTCCTGCACACGCGTTTGTATCATTTTATATGTGTTCTTTCGTTATTATTTCCAAACATGCACAATACTTCATAAGAAATACTGCCCGTCAATTCACCAATTTCATCGGCACTGATTGCCTCGTTTCCCTGGTTACCAAGAATAACAACCTCATCTCCACTCTCAACATTTCCTATTTCCGTGACATCAATCATGGTCAGATTCATACAGATACGCCCAATCACTGGGGCGCGCTTCCCATGAATCAGAACTTCACCTTTATTGGACAAGGTACGAGACAAGCCATCTTCATATCCTACCGGCAGGACAGCAACAAGAGTTTTTCTGGTAGTTCTGTATGTGTGCCCGTAACTGACACCAGTTCGTGCAGGAACAGTTTTCACCTGTAAGACGATTGTTTTAAATGTCATTACAGGAATCAGTTTCTCCCCAATTGCCCGCCTCACACCCGCTATTCCATCAGGATAATAGCCGTAAAGTGAAATTCCTGCCCGCACAAGATCACAGGAACTTTGAGAAAAGTACAATATACCACCTGAATTTGCAGTATGGGCTACAATTCCAGGAACTTGCATATCAGCAACAGAGCCTAATGATTTAAAACGAATCAACTGTTCATCTGTATGGGATGAGTCACGTTCATCAGCCCGTGGAAAATGACTTGCCACCCCCGCATAGCGTATTCCAGGCAAGGTCTGCATTACAGCGACAAATTTTTTGAATTCCCCGGAAAAAATTCCAAGTCTTGTCATCCCGCAATCCACTTTGACATGGACGTCTATTTCCTTATTCTGCTTGATAGCTTCAGCAGAAAGTAGCTGTACACTTTTTATATCATAAACAACAGGTACCAAATCATACTCAAAAAAAAGAGCCGTATCAGACGGTACAAAACCAAGAAAAACAAGTATGTTACCCTTTATCCCAAATTCACGCAACCGTACTCCTTCATTGATCTCGGCTACTCCAAAATCATTGCAGCCAACCTCACTAAAAGCCAGAGACGATTCACACATGCCGTGTCCATAAGCATCAGCCTTGACCATGGCCATGATTCCAGTATCGGTTTTTATATGCTTTTTAAGCAGGTGATAATTGTGCTGGAGAGCACTTCTGCTCACCTCTACTTGATTATAGGAATTACCTGCCATCTTTTTGTTCAACCTTTACTCTTTCCGTGCGCCATGCCAGCCAGTTCAGTCTTGAAGAAAAAAACAACCCCCAACCTATGGAAACATATAATAAACCAAGAAATTCTTTAGGTAATGAAGAATTACGCAGAAAACAGCCCATGGCAATCATAAGCAGTACCAAAGTCCATGTCTTCCAAGAATAGACCCCACCAAGACACCTCCCGTTGCTACCTTCAACTATTCGTCTAATATTTTTGCGCGCAGAACGATCCAACATAAAACGTGCCTTAACCGTTCCAACAAGCAGGCCAGGTAAAATAATCCACATTTGACCTATCCCATAAAGACAAATTATTCCACGCAACATTAAGAAGATACCAACGCAGTTCCAGATCAGTGCGGCCACCAGCAAATGCACCACACGGAAGGCACCAGGCTTCAAATGGGATATCATCGATTTCATAATCGTTCCATTTTCCCAAAAACACGACAAGCCCATTCCCCCACAAAAAGGAACAGGCTTGCTACGAATGACTCACACTGGAAAACGCCAGGCAAGCCTCTCTCAAATCAAATAGATTACATCTCTGTCACGGTTATAGCTTCTTCGGGACAGACTTCAATGCAGGTCTCACAACCAAGACATTCATCCTCTTCAACTACTTCAGCCTTACCATCTACCATCTCATAAACCTGCGCCGGACAAGCATTAACACATTCTTCATCCCCGGCACATTTGTCTCTGTCTACAATTACTTCCCAGCCCATAAGATCCTCCACTAAATATAAAATACCAGGATACCAATTATATCCACCTTTATTTTACGATATATTTATAATCAATCCTAGACACCCACCTCAAATAATGATCAAGTAATTCACGGTCTGCTTTTTGTCAAGCATATTTCCCTTGGTCTCCCTTGTTACAACTCTCCATTTTGAGTTTAAAAAAAAGTATTTACCGATTGTTATGTCATTTCTTCAATAAGAATGGCACCATGACGAACAAATTTTCAGCCATTTTTCCTTTTCCTGCAGGCGAGCATTGTCAACAAAGAATTGATGAAAAATAAATTAATAAATTGATATAAATTCCCTGTAAATCAATTTTATTATTTCCAATTGAATACAAAATTCAAGAGAAGGGCAGATCGGAGGAAATTCATTGACCAGATAAGGTTGTTTATGATATCGTCTTTCGTTTATAATTTCGCAGAATGCCTTACGGTGCCTTGAAATGAATCCTAACGCAATTGATTCATTGCAAACCTGTGTTGTGAGTACCTGAAAAAAAGGGCATTAAACATAATCTTTATTCCTGAATTCAAGTTATAAGTACATAACCAGTTAGTTTTTTAATATCAACTCCTGTAAGGTTTTCAAATATCCTCATAGGGAGTTGTAAAATTGAGGCATTTCTGTGGCCTGTTGTTCAGCCTGGCAACTGCTTCAAAAACCTGCGTATCTTTCTGCAAGGCTTGGGTGTTGATAGCTTTTCTCCAGAATACAACTAAGTCTTGTTTTACTCAAAAGTGTTATAGTCTCAGCTACCTTCAGAGGTTATACACTTATTATACGAATTCAAGATTTGAGATTAAAACTATGGCAAAAATTAAAAAAGTTTCAAAAAAAAACAAGGCTATAATTGCTGAGAAAAATGAAACAGCAATGATCGAAGGCATCCTTGAAGGAAGTCCCGATGGTATTGGAGTGGTAGTTGTTCGACTTGAATGCGGATGTAAAAAAATGGCTGCAGTTGCGAAAGATGGTGAACCCGCATCAGAACTCATTATATACAGGGATCAGGCTGAAAGTATTTGTGATAAATGTAAAAAAGATAATGGCGATTTTATGAGAGTTACAGAGGCTTTTATCCATTGGGATGATTCGAGCCTTTCTGAGGCAACTAAAAAGACCATAAATGTAAAAGTTCTTGGCACTATGCCTGCCACAGCTTAAAGTTCTTTTTAGTAGAATATTCATCCCATTAGAATATTGAATTACTAACATATTTTCCTTATCATACGGAAATCATCAAAATGGCAGGGAAGAATATCTATCTTTTCTTCCCGTCATGATTGCCTGCCAGGGAGTTTTTATGTATAATGTCGCTGCAAACTTGACTAAAAACTAGACAGTGTCCATTCAGAAGCGAGACTTTTTTCTTCTAAATCAAGGTTCCAGGATACATTTTACTGTAGACATATACTTGATATTCCAAGGATAAATGCGCCATACAACAAAGAGTTAGAAAAACAAGGCCGTTTCTGGACTGACACCAGATAACAGTGATCTCCTGCTCCTCTGGTGAATATAAACTTTAGTTGGCCAAAAGACTTTTTTAGTTAGAATTATTAATATTATTCCGCGCCAGTATAAAACCAGGCGAAACTCAAATCTGGGATTGTTCAGAAGGTACGCATAGACTCCGTGCTTCAGATTCATTCATTTTGGGCAGTGAAGCACTGCATACTTATACTACTCGAGAAGGCCGAAATAGACATAGTTGGAGTGCTGCTGGATAGATATGAAATTTTTTAAACCTGCAATTCAAAATGCTGTTCTGTTTTGCTTTGTACGCTTAGTAATATTATTAAAACAGTTTACCTTCTTCGACAATACGCCCTGAAAGACTTGCCTTTTGGGTGCAAATTTGTATTCCTCGAATATGAATATTTTACTTTGCCATCCACGTTTTTACTTTTATCATGTATGTCAAATCTAATTACTTTACAACTTATCACTTTATAATTTTGCAGGAGAGATCTTATGGGTTCAACAGCTAAACTGATTTTCGGCAGCATACTGGCAATATCCGTTGTCTTTATGTTTCTTATTTTTAAAATGCAGGAATCTGCCCAGTTGTCTCTTGATATAAAAGCAAACGAAGCCACTCTCCAGGCAAAAGACCAAAACCTTGCAGAACTCCAACAACAGATAGACGGTCTTTCTCGAAAAATTTCTAAGATAACAGCTTTAAATGCGATAATTCCCAAATTGAAACAAAATCTCAAAACCATTGAACAGGAGAAAGCAATTTATATACAACAGTTTGAGGATTTTCAGGCAGAATTGCAGTCTGAGGTTACACTATCAGACAGGCGTTTGCAGGATCTTAACCAACTGCAGAAAGAACTGCAAAACAGCCGACAACAGATCGCAAACAGTGAACAGGATATAGTTATCCTTAATGCTGAAAAAGTGGCACTGGCCGACAATATCCTGGAGTTACAGGGGATACAAAGTCAACTTATGAGTGCTGTAGAGCAACTTGAAAATGATGTAACTAAGCTGACAGAAACAGTGCTTCAAAAAGATCGTGTCATTAGTATTTACAAGGGTAAACTAGACGCAGCCACTGAAGAAATTAAACTTTTACATGTCGAAGAATCAAGTGAACAATTGAATCTTAAGCTTATCCTTGATGAACTTGCTGTTAAAACTGCTCTGGTAAATAAACTCGATACTGCATTGAAAATATCAGATTTATCAATACCCGCTGACAAGTCAGAAAACAACGATTCACAACCGCCCACACTTGATGAAAAAACAAATGAATTAATCAAAAAGCTCAGCCTGGAAAACGATGCGATGGGGCTTGCATTAAAAGAACGCGATTCTCTGCTTGAAGAGCTGCAAAACGCCCTCACCTCCAGTCAGGAATTACTTGCTGCCAATGATTCACAAACAGAACAATTCCAGCTTCTCAATGACGCCAAGGATGAAGAAAATCGCGAATTGCAAGATGCAGCCAGAACCTCCGAACAAAAAATGAATCAACTACAGGCCACGCTCAATGCCAAAGAAAAAGAGCTCACTGCTGCCCATGAACGAACTGGCAATATAGCTTCCCCGCTCACTGAAAAGATAACCGGACTTGAGCTGCAATTAACTCAAGCCGCAAACAACTATGCAAACCTGGAAGAATCACTCACCCAGGCAGGTGCAGATATTCAGTCTTTACTGAAAGAAAACAAAATTCTTAACGATGAACTGAATTCTTCACAGACAGCCATGGGTTCATTAAACGAAAAAACCGCAAGTATACAACTTGCTTTTGCTGAAACGGCAGAAAAATACGTGTCCCTTGACATATCACATAAAGAATTAAAAGCAAATATCCAAACCATTACCGAAAAACTTGATGCATCACAAAATGCACTGGCTACAAAAACCGAACAACTCGAAGCCCTCATACAAACATTAGTTGACATTGAAGAAGCAAATGGTGACCTCAACACATTTCGTGAAGTATTAAGCTCCGATAACCAGACTATTACAGCAAAACTTGATACCTCTCAGGAAACTGTTGTTTCACAAAATGAACAAATTACGACACTCAAACAAATAGTTACTGAATTTGAAGAAAAACAATTCGAAATCACTGCTACTGCTGCTGAACTGAGACAACAGCTCGAAGCAAGTAATAGCAAAATTGACGAGATACAGAATCTTCTTGAAAAAACAAGATCAGAAAGTAGCATTAAAAATAGCGAACAAGAAGAACGTATTTCCAGACTAATTAAGGAAATAGGTGACACAAGAGCGAATATGGAAGAAAAAACCTTCGCACTTGAGCAACTAACAATAATTGCAAACAATCTGCTGGCAAGAAATGATGAGCTTCTGGCCGCCCTTGCAGCAAGTGCAGCACAAACAGCAGTTTCTTCTCCTGTACAAGTCGATAAGCCTGACTCAGACATTCAATTGGAAGAAGAGAAACAGATGGAAGAACCTGCTGACCAAGTTGAAGAAACCGGTAAGGATCGAGCTGTAGAGTCTTCAGGGCAGGTTGAAGAGGCTGCTAAAGCTGTTAAACAGGTGCAGGAAGACATTGAAGAGCAAACTGACGAGGCTGTTGAGCAAATGCAGGAAACAGTCGAACAGATTGAGACTGCTACAGATGAGCTGCTTACTGAATCCACAACCCAACTTGAATCAACCATTAAAGAAGCGGTGATACCTCAAGCTCCAGAGGAGCCAGTTGCTGTCGAGGCCACAAAAAATGCGACCAGTAATTAGAGGATATCCACGCCGTGATCTATAAAGCCGTTTTTCATGTAGATTTGAAAAAGATTCTATTCTTCTTGCCAATGACCCGGGAGTGCAAATGCTTGCCGGAGAAACTGCTTAGCCCTATCGTGAACAAATACAGATACTTCTTGCTGCAAATGTCCACTTTCAGGCATGTAACAATGCCCTGAAAAAATTCAATGTGGACAGCAAGATCTTCTGGAAGGTGTTGCAATTATCCCTGCTGGAATTATCGGACTAATCGAGATATAGAATGACGGATATGCGTATGTCAAGCCCTGAGGAAAAGACGAATATCTAACTATAACAACGTATTGCCTGTAATTATGATAGCATGAAAAGATTCTGAAGGTATGCTCCCGTGTCTTTCCTTTGACATTCTTTATCCGACATTCGACATTTTCTCCTCCCGGCACCTATCCATAAACCCTTTAGCCCATTGCGGAGTCCCAAGGGCATGAACATGGGTATACAAGGCCAGTACATTTTTAGTTGTTAAGCCGTCACGTTTCGCCATAAAACCAGTTCCTCTTGTCATCTCCAGTGCCAGGTCTTCTGGCACGCCGTCCCATTCAAGGATTGTTGAATATCGAAATTCGTGTCCTTTGACTTCGAGACCAGCTTCAAAAAACGGGTTTTCTCCCTTGGCGGTAAATATTGAATACCCATGAGCCTGCGGTTTTTTTGACATTCCAAAACGAACAGGGAAAACGTCACTTAACGGGTAAACCTCCCCATCAAATTCTATGGACTTACCTAGATAGATAAGGCCACCACATTCTGCATAGACAGGTAAACCATTTTCGGCAGCCTCTTTTATAGATTTTCTAAATGATTCATTAGCCGCAAGCAGTTTGGCCGAGGTTTCAGGAAACCCGCCACCAATGTATAAGCCGTCAAGCTTTGGAAGATATTTCTCTGTGAGAGCATTTATAACTACGAGCTCTGCCCCCTGTTTTTCAAGGGCTTCGAGATTCTCCGAATAGTAGAACTGAAATGCGGCATCCATAAGCAACCCAATGCGCAATTTCTGTTTGTTTGGTGTTTCTGTAATCGGAATGGATTTCCATTTTTCAACAGGTGCCATAACCGCCAGAATGGCTTCAAGATCAAGATGTTCCTCTGCGATATCGGCCAAGAGATCAATGGCCTGATCACTCCCCTTGTATTCCTGGTGAGGTGTTACCCCTAAATGGCGCATGGGGAAGATATCCTGCTTCATTCGTGGTATAGCTCCCAGAACAGGAACACCGGTATATTTTTCTATTGCTTGCGTTACAATGGATTGATGACGAGTTGTTCCAATCTGATTGAGTACAACCCCGCGTATATCCACACGCGCATCAAGTTTCAGACAGCCAAGAACCATGGCAGCAACGGTGCGTGTGGTTTTTGTACAATTTACTACCAGAAGAATGGGTACCCCTAAAGCTATGGCAAGTTCTGCGGTTGAATACCCTCCTTCTGGATTTACCCCATCATACAATCCACGATTTCCTTCAAGCAAAGCGATATCAGCTCCAGCACTCTTCATTAAAAATGATGTTGCTATAACGTCTTCTTCCATCAAGTAAGGGTCGAGGTTATAGCATTTTTCTCCTGCTGCCAGTTTCATCCAGCCGGCATCAATATAATCAGGCCCCTTTTTAAAAGGGATCACTTTCAGTCTGCGACGAGCCAGAGCAGCAATCACTCCTACTGCTACCACACTTTTCCCGGATCCACCGGCCAGCCCTGCTACCATTATTGCTTTTGTCATTTTTCTTTTTAAACCATTTTTTTAATGTGCAGTTTTTCCTTGTAATTTCCATGCATTATCATACAACTCATTCAATCTGCTTTCGAGAACCAGACGATATTCTTCAATCTCTTCTGCCTTAATTTTTGGTGGCACCACTAATGGTTCTCCTTGAAAAAACTCTACCTTTGAAAATGGATATGGTATAGCTGTACCATCCCAGGAATTTATCCGAATATAACGATTGCAGGACCAGCCCATCGGGAAAACAGGAACACCAACACGAGAGGCCAGCACAATTGAACCAGCCTGCAGCACACGAGCAGGCCCCTGCGACCCATCAGCGACAATGGCGCCATTGTATCCTTTTTTCATTGCTCGAATCATTCCTTTCAATGCTCCTACTCCGCCTCGATTACGTGACCCCCGAACAGTTTCAATCCCAAACGCATTCAAAAATCTGCTGATATACTCCCCATCTTTACTGGCACTAACCATGGCAACAGCTTTTTTGTTACGATTGTAATAAAATGAAAAGAGAAAACTATAATGCCAGAAAACAGCAACACCGATTCCACTTTTTTTTACGACTTTTTTTCTGTTTTCAAGCCCATGATTCTGAACCCGGCATGTTGCAAACCAGCACCTGAAAAGCACAGGCAAAAGAGTTGATATCACATGCAGGGATAACGTATATAAAAATTTATTTTTCATCCAATCTCAATTTCCAATTTTCGTATTGCTTTTATCCGATCCCGTAAAGCTGCAGCTTTTTCAAAAGCCAGCTCTTTTGCTGCTTCCAGCATCTCCTTATCAAGTTTTTTAATCTCTGAATCCAACTCTCCTATACTGTAATATACCGGAAGTTCTTCCGCTGCTTTCAGTAATCCACTTTCCATATCATCAGCTGCAGAGTATCCACTGGCCTGCAGATGTTTCTGTAAACTGTTTTTTACCGTTGAGCGTATGGTAGTCGGTACAATTCCATGCTCTTCATTGTGAGCCTTTTGAATTATGCGACGACGTTCCGTTTCGTCTATGGTGCGCTGCATGGAACCGGTTATATCGTCGGCATACAAAATAACAATGCCATTTGCGTTTCTGGCTGCCCTGCCGCAAGTCTGAATAAGCGATCTTTCTGAGCGAAGAAATCCCTCCTTATCTGCGTCCAGTACGGCCACCAGAGAGACTTCCGGAATATCCAGACCTTCGCGCAGGAGATTAATCCCCACAAGTACATTATAATGCCCTTTACGCAGGTCATGTATTAATTCAACACGCTCAAGGGTTTTTATATCCGAATGCAGATAACGGACTTTCACATCCAGTTTCTCATAATAATCTGTCAGATCTTCGGCCATTCTTTTGGTGAGAGTAGTCACCAGAACAGCCTCTCCAAGTGTGCTTCGTACACGGATTTCTTCGAGCAGATCATCTACTTGAGTGGAAGCTGGTCGTACTTCAATTTGAGGATCCAAAAGGCCTGTGGGACGAATTATCTGATCAACGATCCTACCTTCTGCCTCTTCAACTTCATAAGCCCCTGGCGTTGCCGAAACGTATACAACCTGATTGACCCGTTCCTTAAATTCGTCAAACCGTAAAGGCCTGTTATCAAGAGCAGACGGCAGGCGAAAACCATATTCAACCAGGGTCTTTTTTCTTGCCCGATCACCGTTATACATCCCATTTAACTGGGGTACCCCAATATGAGATTCATCTAAAAAGAGAATATAATCTTCCGGAAAGTAATCAAGAAGATTTGGTGGCGCCACCCCTGGATTTTTTCCTGTAAGATGTCTTGAGTAATTTTCTATACCATTGCAATAGCCAAGTTCCTGGATCATCTCCAGGTCAAACATTGTTTTTTGTTCAAGACGCTGCATCTCCAACAGTCTATTCTCTCTGTGGAAATATTCCAGTTGCTCTGCCAATTCCACTTTAATAGTTGCGACAGCTGTCTGCAGTCGGTCTTTGGATGTGACAAAATGGCTTCCGGGAAACACCGTGTATTCATCAAGTTTTTCAAGAACAACACCACGCAGGGGATCAACGACGGCTATGGAATCAATGGTATCGCCAAAGAATTCGAGACGCAGAGCAACATCCTCCTCATGTACCGGAAAAATATCTATGACATCACCCCGTACCCTGAAGGTTCCGCGATGAAAAGAAATATCATTTCGTTCATACAACATAAACACAAGTCTTCTCTGAATCTCTTCCGGTGGATACTGCGTCCCACTACGGAGGAAAAGATGCATGTTCTTGTATTCGTCAGGAGAACCAAGTCCATAGATACAAGAGACCGAGGCAACTATCAGCACGTCACTTCTGGTAAGCAGTGAACGGGTAGCGGAATGACGCATTTTATCAATGGCATCATTAATTGAAGAATCTTTTTCAATATAGGTATCAGATTGCGGGATATACGCTTCCGGTTGGTAGTAATCATAGTAGGAGACAAAATACTCAACCGCATTGTTGGGAAATAATTCTTTAAATTCAGAAAAAAGCTGCGCCGCCAGAGTTTTATTGGGCGCGATGATAAGGGCAGGTCGCTGTACCCTGTCAATAACTGATGCCATGGTAAAGGTTTTACCAGAACCTGTAACACCCAGGAGCACCTGAGCTCGAGCACCTTTTTGCAGACCAGCTGTAATGCCTGCAATAGCTGCAGGTTGATCTCCGGAAGCCTTGTATGGCGCAATAAGTTCGAAGGTTTTTTCCATGCCTTTCATCTACTCCATTTGTATAATTCTGGCAAACAAAGACTCCATTGAACATATACGATATGTATCTGATACAATATTTGTAATGCAAACACTATCGTTCCTGTTTCCCAATGTTTTCATTTGTATTCGTGGCCTGTGCGTACTCACAGTAATATAGAGCAAAAAAATAGACAATTGCTGGTCTGAGTTTTCAGTTTTCATTCACTGCACACTGAAAACTGACGATTTTTAA
>Ga0256826_1000008_pt1 | contig 90986 bp, 91 predicted proteins | sample CV79metaG_FD_185975 | JGI IMG/M metagenome (GOLD analysis project Ga0256826, IMG submission 185975) | Hydrothermal vent microbial communities from East Pacific Rise, Pacific Ocean - CV79 | ecosystem: Environmental > Aquatic > Marine > Hydrothermal vents | place: Pacific Ocean: East Pacific Rise...
AAATGTGGCTTCTAAACGCTTTTCCACGTTTAATTTGACCATTTTTCTTAACTTTAAAACGCTTAACAGCGCCTTTTACCGATTTCATTTTTGGCATCGATAATCCTTTAAGTAAAATTCTTGCTTCCAATCAAGTTGGAATTAAGAATGGGATTATACCCAAATATTTCTAAATTTTTGCTATACTCACTCTATGAACTCAATTAACCATATAAAAAATGCCCTCAAAGAGCTTGATGACGAAGTACAAAAAATACTACTTGACTGGGGAATTCCTCTAAACGAAAAAGATAATTTAATGCTCCCTATTCTCCAACAAAAAAGAGTCTTAGACCAAACACTAGAAGATTTAACTTACCTAAAAGAGAACCCACCAACTCCAAACCAAGCTTGTGGAATATCTAAATATAGAGAAGACTAAACACCCTCAACTGGCGTTTAGTACCTTCACTTTTAAAATCAACTCTTCTCTATCCTTAAACTCTATATGAAGTAAATATAAGTTTTTTCTTTCACCTTGCGCAGCATATACTCGAAAACTTTTTATCTCTGCTAAATAGTCACTAACAAACTCTACATCAGAAGCCATAGGATACTCTTTATAAGGCTTCAAAGACTCCAGTCTATACAGCTTTTTGTCTTTAACTATATAAGCTACATAAGGGTTTATCCGTTTATGAAGTGAATGTGAACTCTGAAGATAAACTACATCGATTTTTCTATCTTGATTTAAAATCACTACACTATTTTGTAGGGCTAATGTAAAGTCCATATAGAGTGTTCTTTTCATCAGTTGAGTTGTTTGAAGTTTTTTAATCTCTTTGGAAAGAATATTATTGGATCTATTGAGTGCTGCATAACTTTTGTATAAAAAAAGCATTAGTATTGTTAAAATAACTATACTTATAAGAAGTTCTATGAGAGTAAAAGCTTTTCTCATTGGATTTTTACTCGCATAAGAGAGAGGGAGAAATCATCACTTTCTAAAGATGTTTTCCCTATCTCAAAAATAATCCCACTAGCCGAGCTTTCACCCTCTTCCTTATCATCGCTAAAGTCACCAGAGTCCAAAACCTCTAGCTCTTCATAAGTCACTTTTGTTTTTATAGATTTAAGTTTACGACGTAAATCACTCTCAAGGTCAAAGTTATCAGCTAATCGATAAAGGTCAATACTACTTGATTCAAAGCCATACTTATCATCTACTGAGATTAAAAAAGAGTTGTATTGATTCTCTTTTACTATTTTTTTGAGTTGTATAAATTTATGATTTGTATTTCCTCTCATCTGCAGAAGAGCAGCAATGACAACAGAAACTATCATAACTGCCACCATGACTTCTATGAGAGTAAATGCTTTACGATGTAACTGGCGTTTAGGCATGACCTAAACCGATTCGTATCGCTTCATCAAGAGATGTTTCACCATTAAAAAGCATTTGCGAGAGTTGGATAGAGATAGTTTTAAGTCCATCTTTTTCAAGTTGTGTTTTTATGGTGTGTTCATCAGTTGTAGTTTTTAAAAGCTCTTTGATAGAGTCATTCATCACTAAAAGTTCACCAATAGAGCGACGACCAGAATAACCACTATAGTTACACGCCTTGCAACCTACAGACTTATATATTAGTGCATCTTTAGGGATACTGTAATCCTCTGCAAAGTTTTCAGCGAGATGGTCTTCTTCTTTACACTCATGACAAATCACACGCACTAAACGTTGCGCTAAGATACCTAAAAGTGATGAAGAGATTAAAAATGGTTCTACATTCATATCTGCTAAACGAGAGATTGTAGCTGCTGCTGAGTTGGTATGCAGAGTTGAGAAAACCAAGTGTCCAGTAAGTGCTGCACGAACAGAAATAGCTGCAGTCTCTTCATCTCGAATTTCCCCTATCATTATAACATCAGGATCTTGACGGAGAATAGAACGAAGTGCTGCTGCAAAAGTAAGTCCTACTTTTTCATTTACTTGAATCTGTGCAATGTTATCACTCTTGTACTCTACAGGGTCTTCAACTGTTATGAGATTTTTATGAGGCTCTTCTACTTCGCGTAAAAAGGAGTGAAGAGATGTCGTTTTACCCGAACCCGTTGGCCCAGTTACAAGGATGATACCATGAGAAGCACGGAGTAGTTTTTTCATATCACCTATAAGAGCATCATCAAACCCTAGTTCATTTATCTGAGGGATTTGTGAAGACTGCATCAAAAGACGCATAACTACTCTCTCTCCATAAAATGTTGGAAGTATTGAAACACGAATATCAAGAACTTCACCTGCTATTTTTATCTGTGTTCGACCATCTTGAGGAATACGTTTCTCAGAGATATCAAGATTTGATATAACCTTAATACGACTCACAATTAGACTAACAACTTTTTTATCAAGGTCAGCATTTTTAGTAAGCATTCCATCTACACGAAAACGAACTTCACCCTTATTTTCTTGAACTTCGATGTGTATGTCAGAAGCTCTTTTTTTAACAGCCTGATAAAAGAGAGCATTTACAAACTTGATGATTGGTGCGGATTCTTCACTCGTTAAGATATCTGTAGAAGTACGTAGAAAGTCAGTAAGTGAAATATCCTCTTCATCATCACTCTCATCACCCTCTTCTTTCATAGTCTCAATAGCTTTGTCTGTACGGAGTTCTAAAAAACGGTTGTATAGTCTGTCGTATGAATCTTCATCTAGCATATGCAGTGTATATCTATTTTCTAACTTAGAGTAGTAGTTACTAGCCTCACCAAAGTAGCGTTCACTTAAAAATGCACACACTTCACCATCAAGTTCACTAAATAACAAGTAGTTTTTAACACTGATATCAGTTACTAACTCCAAGGGTTCATAAACCTCTAGTTTTAAGTTATGAAGTGGTTCTAGGTTTAACATTACTCTTCTACTTCTTCTATTACTAAAGACTTTTTCTCTTCTTGTTTAGGCTCAGTATTTTTATCATCTTGATTTTTTTTGTAAAATTCTTTAAAAACCCGAATATTATATTCATCTTGCATTTTTGAAATCACCCCTAATTCTTGTTGTAGTTTTGATAAGTGTTCACTTTTATCAATAACATAAGGTGTTAAAACGACAATCAAATTTGTTTCTTCGATTTCATCTGATGTAGAGGAAAATAGATATTCACCGATCCAAGGAATATCTCCTAATAGTGGTAATTTACTTACTTTTTTAATTTTATTCTGCTTAGTCAAGCCACCAATAATAATACTTTCAGCATTACGAAGTATAGTTTGTGTTTTAACCTCTTGTTTTGCAGTCACTGGCTGTGCACCTGTTTCTGGGTCTCCATAACTTACTACACTTTCCAAAATTGTTTCTACTTCTAATGTCACCTTATCTTTTGAAGATACTCGAGGTTTTATTTTTAAGGTTAGTCCGACATCTTGTCGCTTAAAACTACTTGTTAAATTACCTGTATTTACCGCATTAGAAATTGTTCCAGTAGAAATAGAAATAGTTTGTCCTACATATATCGATGACTCTTTATTATTTACACAAAGAATTGAAGGATCACTTATTGACTGTGATGCATTATTCTGTTCTAAAAAACTTATCGCTGCACCAAGTGCAAAACCTGATGTAGCTCCGCTTGTAATAGCAGAGAGACCTATTAATTTTCCAAGATCACCTGAAATAGCACTACCTGTCAATGTTGTTCCCAGTGAATATAAACCTCCTGTTGACAATCCTGCTGCATCAAAACCATATTTTACACCTAGGTCAATTGCTTTTTTATTAAATACATTGATAATTCTCGCTTGAACATAAACCTGATATTTTTCTTTATCAAGTTCATCGATAATAAGTTTCACACCCTTTAAAATTGAAGGCTCCCCAATAGCGATAATTGCATTTATCTCTTCACTCGCTGAGATATTTGGCTTCATTGATGGATCTGAGAACTTCTGTTTTGAGATTATGTCATTCAGTGTAGTTGCAACAGCCTTTGCATCAGAATTTTTCAGAGCAAAAATCTGAATCCCATTACTTGCATGAGACTCAACATCCATTTTTTTAAGTAGTTTTTCTATTACTACAATATTTGCTTTATTCCCTATAACAATAACTCCATTGATATTATCATCTAAAATTATTTTCACTTGTTCTGAGGCTACTTTAGAGTTGAAAATAGACTTACTTATTTCTAAGAGTCTCCCTTGTAATTTTTTCGCTTCAGCATGTTTAATTGGCATGATTTTAACTATCATAGTACTATTTGAGTTTATCCCTTTAATAACTTTCTTGATTGTTTCAATATTTTTAGGATAGTCAGTTAAAAGAAGTGTATTACTCTCTTTCATAGTCATAAGTTTTGCTGTTTTTGAGATCAAGTATCTTATTTTTGCAGCTACAACATCAACATTTTCACCCTTTACTTTGATGGCTTGTGTCACCATAAGTGAACCGTAAACTCTATTTCCTTGGTTAACTACTCTTACATTATGTTTTGCAGCTTCAGTTGAACGAACAACCTCATAAATAGAACCTTTTTTGATAAGAGTAAACCCTTTAGACTCTAAAACAGAAACCAAAATTCCTATAAGTTCGTCATCATAAACTGGTGTTGTACTTACAAAGTTTACTGTTCCATTTATTTTATTGTTTATAAGTATATTTTTATGAGTGATTTTAGAAATAAGCTTAATGAAGTCATTTATCTGTAAATCTGAAAAGTTTACATTGACTTGCTCTCTGGCGTTTAAACTCAGTGCTAAAAGTGTTGTTAAAAATAGTATCTTAATTAATCTCATAAATTATTTCCTTCTCTTCGTTGTTTCTTAGTACTACAAGGGCTATCGTGTCTAGTTTATCTATATTTTTATAAAGTTTTATCGCATCATTAAATGATGAGAGTTTTACATTATTCGCTCGTATGATGATATCCCCTTTTTTGAGTCCAAGTTGTGCCATTTTTGAACCTGCTTTAATACGATTGATCTTAAAACCTTGAATCTTTCCAGCTCTTTTCACTGGTGCTATTGCTATATCTTTCCAGATTTTAGAAGGGTTACTTGAGTAGCGTTTAATATCTGCACGACTTACTTTTGCTTCGTCTATATCTCCACTATTACTCTTACTTTTTTTTCTTACTGACTTTGAGTAGTTAGATGAATCAGACTTCGCAAGAGAGAGAACATACTCTTTTCCCAACTTAGTAAAAATCACCTGTGTAAGTTCTATCGCTTTTAGTTTATACCCGACATAGACTTCTCCAACTGAAACGATAGTTGTTTTTTTAGGAGATGATTTTTGTGCAACAATCGCAAAACCGTTAAATCTACTTCCGTATAACCCTTTAAGCACTAAAGAGTTTATACTATAAGCTGCTGTTGTTGTGCTAGAAGACGCTGTTGTCTGAGCCCTTGTCTGCTCAGAGACTTGCGCACGAACAAGCATATTTTTAAAATCAACTCTCTGATATTTTGCCTGGTAAGACTTCTTGGCATTTAGCTCAACACCCTCACTCGGTAAGTACCACCAAACACCCAAAGAGATAAACTTCGCTACTAAAAGTAAAATGAGTAACTTTGTCACAATAGGAAGTAGTTTTGTATTAGATAGCTTTTGCATAAACATACTCCCCCTCTTGTGATTTTTTAAAAAAGCGGAGTGAACTTCTGTATTTTTTTAGCATAAGTTTTGATGGTTTAAGAGTAGCATTTAACTTTAACTCTACTAAGTCAAACCTGGCGTTTAGACTGCCAAACTCACCAAGAGAACCGATCTCTACACTCAAAGGATGCAGAAGTGAGTACTCAATATTTACAAGTTTTATCTTTGATGGGAGATAAGCTTCAACGATAGAAGAGAGTTTGATTTGCTTAAATGTTACTCCATTATAAAGACCAAGAAAAGTAAAACGAACAGACTTTATATAAGCACTCTCTACACCTTTTGCACTTATATCTAAGTTCTCTACATCTAAAGAAAAAAGTGACTCGACTAAACTCTCTTTGGAGATAACCACATCAAACTTTTTCAGATTCTCTTCTGCAAGGTAGTACACACTTGCCTTAGGTATAAATGCAATTAGCGCGAAGATAAAAAAGAGTGTATATGCAAAAAACTTAGCTATTTTCTTCACAGTTTTATCTCCAGACTTAGTGATGCTTTTGTTTCACTTAGCTTTTTAATTTTTAATGATGTTATGTTGTATGAACCGTTAAGTAATTTACCCATTAAAGAGTTTAGAACTTTTGTCTCTACAGACTTTGAGCTTACTTTTATACTCTTTCTTTCTCGAGAAATTGTTAGTTTTGCTTGCTTTATAGAGGACTGAGCAAAAATACGTTCAAGTGCTTTTTTTATTTTTTTCTTATCAGCATATACAGCCTTTAATGAGTTTAAATCTACTGCTAGTTTTTCACTAGACTTATACTCTTTGTCTGCTATTTTGAGATCTGCTTTAGCACTGCTAAGTTGGAAAAACAAGAATAGTATAACTACTCCAAGTAAGGCACCAATATGAAGAGGATTTACTTGATTCATAACTTCATCTCCACTTTCATATTATCACCATTAAAAGATGTCTTAAATTTCACACCCTTAGAGTTCAACTGTGAAGTAATTCGTCTTTCACTTCCCTTAGCAGCACCCGAGATACTTACATATAAAGTACCGTTTTTATACTCAACTAAAGTAAGCTTCTGTCCGCTCTTTAGTTTCATAGACAAGAAGTAAGAGATATACTCTCTAAGCTTTGTCTGGGTTGTATGGATCTTAGTATATTTTTTCATACTAGCATTGTTTTGAAACATCGTAGATGCAAGTTTATACTTGGAAAAAAGTTCTTCTTTTGCAACTTCTACACCACTTAGTTTACTCTTAGCTACATATATCTCAACCATTAAGATAAGAGCCAAAACAACTAAAATAGCACCGATTTTATAGAGACTACTGTTGTCTACTATATGTCCAAACTGCTGCAGTTTAACTCTATGCTTTGAGAGTTGCATATCTTTTACATCTAATACTTGTGTCTCTTTAAGCCAAGGGGTTGGTGCTAAAACAACAAGAGAATCTTTGAGATAGATACTTTGACTAGCATTTATCTCAAAAGCACTCTCAATAGTTTCAAACTCGCTCTGAGCAAAATGTAAACTTGAAACATCAGAGTAGCTAATCCCTAACTGTTTAAGTAAATCAAATATTTTTTTATCTTCATAAGCGAATGCTATGAAATCCTCACCATTTTTGTATGCTGTATATGAGTAGTGTGCATCAGGAAGCGTATCTTCGAAGATAGAAGGAAGAAGTTTTTTAAGTTCTCTAAGACTAGAAATAGGAAGAGAGAGTTTTTTCACCCAGTAGAGAGAAGGAGAGAGAATAAGGTTTACTTTGTTCCCACTCTCATATGCTAAAGTCCCCTCAAAATTTGGGTCTATGAAGAGTGTAGTAGCGTTACTTTTAAATCTCGTAAACAAAGTTACTCCCCTTTTGTGCTCTTATATCATACTCAAAGCTTATCTTTGAGCTACTTCCATTTTGTGCTATTTCTATTTCTACAAAAAGTATCGGTTCAAAAAAACTAGTTTTAAACAGTCCTAAGTTTCTAATCTCATCATCATTAAGACCCAAGTCATCATTAGTTGAGTAAGCACCCCCTCCGATGCTTAACTCCTCTGCTCGCTCTCTCGATGTTCCTAGCATTAACTCCCAAACTTCTGGTGTAGCATAGTTTAAATCTATACTAACATTTGAGTCGTGACTAAAGTAAAAAAGATTGTTAAAGTCTATCTTGGAGAGTGAATTTTCATTATACTCTTTGGCATAAAAATCATTTATCTCTTTTAAGTGTGCTGATGATGCTATATAATCCCTAAACAAGTAAGGCTTCTCATCAAATATTCTACTATTATAGCTATTGTCCTCTTTAATACCACCAAAGTTATCGGCTAAAATCTCTACATATTGAGAGTTTATCCCATAATTATTAAGATATTGTCTCATAAGTGCAGAATTGTTCCCATCAAGAGAAGAAGGATGAAACTTTGAGCGTGCAGAACTCACCTTCAAAATAATTTCTAAACCTGAAACTTCAAAAGGTATAAACGCCGCTTGAGATAAAAAGATGTAAAGATTATCACTGGAGTTTGAGTCCACTACACTTTTTATGTCTGGTGAATTTTTTAAGATGTTAAGTACATCTTCTACAAGTAGAGTACTCTGATACATAAAGTTCTCTTTTTTTATCTCACTAGCTGCTGTGTTTACCTGTTTGAGTCCAAAACCTATGGCAACGGTTATCACGATGACAAACATCACAGTTACTAAAAGAGCTATGCCTTCTTTGCTTGCTCTTTTTTTATCTCTTCTCACTAACTAATACTCATTGAGAAGATAGGAAGTAACATTGCAGCTACGATGAAGCCGATGCTTCCACCTACAAAAAGCATTAATGCAGGTTCAAGGAGAGTCAAAAGAAGAGCGATTTTATCACGGTTCTCTTCAAAGTAAAGCTCTGACATATTTGTCAAAACATTTTCAAGTTGAGATGTCTCTTCACCAAGAGCAATAGACTGAATAAAAGCATCATCAATTCTTGTTTTTGACTCATTAAGTGCTTTTGAGAGAGGTTTTCCCTCTACTACTTTTTTACTAGCTGCTACAAAAAGCTCTTTTATCACTCGGTTGTTTAGGATGTTTGCACTTAGGTTTATGGTCTGAACAAAAGGCACACCTGAACGAGTTAAGAGTGAAGCTATGTATGAGAAACGTGCAAGTTCACTTTTAAGGGCGATAGCACCAAATAGAGGGAGTTTTAACATCAGTTTGTCCACACCATAAGCAAAAGTATATACTTTTCTTTTAAGGGTAACAAACACAACTACTACAGCAAAAATGATGGCTAATATCATTTGAAAATTGTTAGAGAAAAAATCACCCATTGCAATAACCACTTTGGTTGGAGTTGGTAACTCTTGATCCATACTCTCAAAGATTCCTGTTATCTGTGGCACTACAAACGTCAGCATGAAAGCTATCATAACAAGAGAGATGATAATCATAAAAGTAGGATAAGCAAATGCCCCTTTTATCTCTTTTTGGATTCTATCTTGCTCTTTTAAAAAACGAGAAAGTTCTAAAAGGACTTCATCTAAAATCCCTCCACTCTCACTTACTTTGATAGACTCTTTAAAAAAGGCTGGGAGTTCTACTATAGTCTGAGCCTCAAGAGCTGTGTAGAAGTTTTGCCCTTCATCAAGATGTGTACTTACAGTTGAGAGAAAAAGTTTCATCTTTTTATTTTCAGCGTAATGAGTTTGTACTATTTTGAGTGCGGCAACTATAGAGATACCCGAACGGATATACATAGAGAGTTCACGAGACAGAGCGGCTAGCTCTTTGGCGGGGATTTTATACTTTGTGTTAAAAGAGAACTTTTCATAAAAAGCAGGTGTCTCTTCATTTAGATACTGATAGATAATACCACTGGCTTTTAGTTTTGAGCGAGCTTCATTTAGAGATGCGGCTTCAACTCTATCTGTGATTTTTTTTCCCTCAGCATTTATACCTTTGTACTTAAAAATCATCTTGAAACCTCTTGGGATAGTTCTTCTTTGGCATCTATCAGCTCGCTTATAGAGTCATAAACTGGTGTTTCTTTAAAGTAAGTTGTAAAATCGTATGCTCTGTTTTTATAAACTATCATCACCTGATCACCAATTAAATTTTTATCTATCTCATAAGAGAAACAGACTCTCTCTTGAACATCTTCTTCGTTGAAGTAAACTTCTGGTTCTATAGACTGTGCACCCGCAAGATAGTCATAACGATAGACCTCAACAGAGGAGTCAAAGAAACTCTCTATCATCTCTTGTTTGCTTCCATCAACATAAACGCCACATTCACTACAATCATCAAGACATAAAAGCCTTGCAGTTTTTGCATCTTCTTTTAAAAATGAGTGAAGATACTCTTTTAAGTTACTAAAATTTGGAGTCATTTTTTGCTCAGAAAGGGTCTGAATATTTGTCACAGCAAGAGTATAAACAACTCCGATGATGACAATAACTATTAAGAGCTCTATAAGAGAAAAACCTCTTTTCAAGGTCTATTTACACTCACTCATTTTTATATCTTTAGACTCATCTTTACCACCCTCTTTTTTATCAGCACCTAAAGAGATAAGTTCAATCTTACCATCATCATTTATGTAGATAAACTCTCTACCCCATGAATCTTTTGGCATTTTCCCATCCTTAAAGTAAGAGTCATCTTCTGTAAGAATTTTCAAACCCTCTTCTGTTGTTGGATATAAGTCATTTTGAATCTTGTACATATCTAATGAGTTATCATAAATATTTTTCATCTGAACACAAACCAAGTCACGTTTAGCCTGAGCGCCCTTACCTGTTAGAGCAGGCATAACCATAGCAGCTAAAAGTCCTAAGATAACGATAACAATCATAAGTTCTATCAGTGAAAAACCTTTTTTAAAATTTCTTTTTGCATTATTTGTGTGCATTATTTGTGCCTTTAGTATTTTATTTACTTATTATAGTTAAAAAAAGTTACGTTTTGGAAATAGTTGGTGAAAGTATAAAAATAGTTATATGTGTATTCCCAAGCTAAAGCTTGGAAATACATTAGTAGAAGAGTATGTTTCTACTCGGCTACAAGTGCATTACTTGCATCAAATCTAAATGTTGTTGCTCCATTAGTAGCACCAAATAGACCAGCTTCCATTGCTGGACCAAAGTCAGCTTGACTCATACCTGTTTGACTCATCAAGTTTGTAATATTACTAGAATATACTAAAGCATAATAAGTTTGTCCAAGGTTCATCATAGCAGTTTGAGTTGCAATACTACTGTACGTTGAAGCAACTGCACTAAGTGCTTGAGATACATCACCACCGGTAGAATTACAAGTCTCATAACCAACTGTAGCTAATCTATCAATAGCTACAACGGCCATCTTAATAACTAAATCAGCTTGTGGTTCTGGAAGGCCAACCTCTGCCATTGATACTGCTTGAGCATGAGCTTCTGCAGAAGACATATTTTGACTCTCTAGATATGCCTGTATATCAGTTGCTATAGTTGTTTTAGCTTGAACTAATGCTGCATTAACACCCTCTAAAACAGATTTATTCATAGCACTAGAAACACCACTTAAAACTGCCCTAGCTATTAAATTCACCTCTCCACCTGTTGTAGTACCACTTACATAAAGTGCTGTACCATTTAGGTCGCTTAAAGTTTTTGAACCCTCCATGATTTTGAGGATTCCATAAGATGCCATTGAAGCTTGAAGTGCTACAAAATCTGCATCATTTAAGTCAGTAATAGATTTTTGTGCAACACCATTTTCTAATGGGTTTGCTAATATATCTGCTGCAGTAATACTCCAACTTGTTGAAGCATTCTCATCACTTGCTGCTTTATTTAAAATCTCAACAAGCTGATCTGTAGTTAAACCACGTGCTACAAATGTTGTCATAGGAGAAACAACACTCACACTTCCATTTTCATCAACTACTGCTCCAAGGTCTAAGTCATAAAGTTTACCTTCATGAGTACCTTGCACAGCTATGATGATGTGTGAACCTGGAGTAAGAGGAGAGTCAAATGTAAACCCACCATTTTCGCCAGTTGTACTTGAAAGTTGTTCACCTTGATCACAAGTTCCATTTACATTCACATCCTCACAAAGAGTTGCTCCCACAATATATGGATCAACTAAAACACCATCATTTGAAAGAGCATCTAGTATTGCTTGAGCTGCTATATCATTGTATTCGTACTCTACCTCAATTCTTCCAGCTTCTCTGAGTTCACCTTCCCATACTGTATTTGTAACATTACCATCAACACCAAAGTCATCTAAAACATAAATTTTACTTTGAAATCTCTGTGTATCAGTTGGGTTTACATAAAGAACATCAGTGATTACGGTATCGTTAACCTGAGTTGCATTTAATTCCCATGTACCAGCACTTGGATTAATTACATAAATATCATCAAGATTTCCTGTTTGGAAGTAACCAGTAAAATCAACTTCTACTAAATTGCCTGAAGTATTTTTATCAAAAACTAAAGCTCTACTCCAGTTATTATGATCTTGAACTGCCATTCCACTTAGGATTAATGTATCTAAAGAGTTATAAACAGTTCCGTTTTGATCTTGAGTGTAATCTCTTGCTTCATGCCAAAAATCAAACTCATCTTGTACCATCAGAACGGCAGCTTTATAAGCCACTGATCCATCAGGCATAGTGATGTTTAATTCATTAGTTAACAAAGCTGTATCTGTAATAATTTCGAGCAGTTTAAATTCTACAATTTGATTTGCAGCATCATAAGCAGCTCCGCCAACAGAAGCATTTACATCACCTGTATCTAAAGTATCAGTAAAGTAAATTGTTTCATTTTCATCATTCTCTGAGAACATAAGCTCAAGAGATGTAGTATTAAACTCCATAATATCATGTTCTAAAACACCATCATTCACACCCCAAAAAGTATGAAGTTGTGTATCACCAGGAATTGTAAATAGTGTCGCTGTATTAAACTGATCAAGAGTTAAAGTTTCATCACGTCTACTATAACTTCCTTGATCGTTATTATTAGTTCCTGAAGAAGCTACTATTACATTGATGTTTAAATTCACTTCATCAGAAGCTCCATTTATATCTTCAACAGTTACTACTATTTGAGCTGGGCCTTCTACTCCAGCTACAATTGTAAATACACCAGTTGTAGTATTGAGCTCTGTACCTACTCCAAATGTTCCATTTAATGTTGGTGTAAAAGTCAGAGCATCTCCATCACTATCTGATGCAGAAACTACACCTTGAATACTCTCTCCCTCAAACATAGTAAGGTAAATATCGTTCTGTGCTATAGGAGGTGTATTAGAAGATGAACTGCTAGCTGATAATAAGCTGTACGAATAATCGCCACAAGCTATCTCTAAACTCGTACCATACAGTCCAAATGTACAGTTGCCATCAGATGTACTACGAAGTAGTCCATCATTTACATTGGCATCATCATTTGTTGTAAATATCATAGTACCTTCAGCATCACCGCCATCCATCAAATTTGTAACTTCAAATGTATATGTACCATGTTCTAGTTCATTTGATTGATTTGTATCAAAATTTCCATCTGTAGTCAAACGAAGTAATAAACCTGTATTAGGAGCATCTGTTTCACCCCATTCACCTGCTAATGATACAACAGTAGAAGTCAGTTCAGTATCTCTATCAGCTGGATTTGCATAAAGTACTAACTCACCTAAGAAAGTTCCATTTGCATAAACTTCAAACATTTCACCTTTATTGTCAGGAGTGGGAGAAAAGTGACTAAATACAATTCCATCGCTTCTAGTAACATTATTTTCAATTATAGTATATGTTACACCATCATCATAATAACCAGCAGCATCTTCACCCGTCATTGAACCATTTAGTTCAAAGTTAAAGAGTGCAGCTTGTCCTAAAAAGTCTGGATCAATTTGTTCTACATAATAAAGAGTGTTTCCACTTATGTATGAGTTTAAATCAAAACCACTACCTGCTACTCCTGCGAACTCCTCTGCAGATGCTAAATCAGCAAAATAGTAGTTTATTGTAGTACCACTCTGTTGTGTTGCAGTAGCAAAATAACTTACATTAGCATCTGTAGGAAGATAGAAACTCAATACATCATAAGTTTCATTTCCTTCAAAATTCATAATCGTAAGATTATTCTCATTTTGAGAATATGATAATGTATCAAGTAGAGTCCCATTTGTTTCTGAAACAGTAAATGTAGTATCTGTTTCTGAGAAATCCATAAAAATTATTCCTGGTTTATTCCCCTCTAACTGTACTTCATAAAAAGCTTTTTGATCCATTAAATTTGGTAATATAAAAGCTCCATCAGTTGCTACAGATGTAGATAAGAAGTCATTTCTAGCATCTTGTTCATCAAAGTACCATCTATTCTGATTTACAAGGATATAGTTCCAAGAGTCATTTACTTCAACAAAAAGATTTACAGGTGTTGCATCTACCACATCGCAACTATCAGAAGTAGCTACTCCTGTTATAGTGCCATTTGCTTCAAAAGTCACATCTAAACTTCCTGTACAAAGAGGGTCTTGCCCTGCATATACAAGTTCTTGCCATGTTGCTGTTGTTACATCACTATTAAATGTTTGACTTTCTAAAGTATTTGATATTGCTGAACCATTATCATCGAGGACTTGTGACCATAAAGTTCTATCTTTAAAGAATGTAACTAATGGATTTTCTAAAACTGGAAATTCAAAAGCAGCAATCGCATTTAAAATATCATCTCTCGCAATTGTATTACCAAGAACCTCATCATTAGCTCTAAACTCTGCTGATGCCAATTCTAACTCTACTTTTCTGACCACAGGTCCATTTGTACCATCGTCATAAAGTGTAACAAGTTGTTGTCCGTACTCCATATATGCATCATAATTTTCGATACCTTCATTAAGAGTACCTGCAACTGTTAGTACTGTCTGATTTGGTAAGTTTATAGCTTCCCACTCTCCCACTACAGTACTTACATTATGATCTTGATTCCAAGATATTAAATTACCAGTTTGTCCAAGAGCAAGAGTTGTAATTGCAGTACCATTTTTATCTAAAAATGCAGTACGATTCTGGTCCCTTTGTACTTCTACACCACTATTTGTACTCTCATCCCAGTAAAAATTTCCATCTTTTAACATATACTCTTCAAGAGTTGCAAAAGTTGCACCAGTTTCCCAATTTCTCGGAGTCCAGTCAAGTCTATAAGTATCTACAGCTTGTTTAAATGCTAATCTATAATTAACTGCACCATCACTAAATAGTACCGGTATTGTAATATTAGTATCTCTAATATCAAATCCAATAGTTTGTCCTGCTATAGATGTAGCACTCAGTAGTGCCACTTGCTCACTACCATTAATAGTCATGATACTTGAATTAGTCTCATCAATAACATAAGTTTCTGTTAAAGGAGCGGCCCAACTACCATCAGCTTGTAGTGAAATATCCTTACTATCTTCACCAACTATCCATGTACTACTATTAAAATCATAGAAATGACCTGTAAAAAGTATCTCATCACCTGAAAGTTGAATATCGCTATATCTAAGTGCTATCTGTCCATCATCTAAATTAAATTCAAATGAGTGAAAAGTTTTTCCATCAATCCAGATATTATCAGCTACTGGGTCTGTAGTGTTTGTATCTCCACTACCTACTGCATCTGCTTTTACTTGTGCTGCAACTAACTGAGCATTTGCGATTCCTGCTTGTTCAACTACGATAGCTGTTTGTGTTGCAACTACTACTGCTGCATTTGCTGCATTTAATGCTGCTGCTGCTGCATCACCAGCTGTTGTTGCTGCATTTGCTGCTGTAACATTTGAATCTACTGATGCTTGTGCTTGAAGTGCTGTTTGATATGCTGTGCCTGCTGCTGTTGCTGCTGCTGCTGCTGCACTGCCCTCAGCACTAATATCAGCAGTTGTACTTATATTTGATATAGTTTGTGCATCTTCTAATGCTTGAGCAGCTTGACCATCAATACTAGTAATATTATTATCAGCTGTCAACTTAGCCTCTTGTGCATCAGAACGGCTTCCTGAGATAAGTGCGGCTATTGCTTCACCTGTTACTCTATCTACTTCTGCTTGTTCTAAAACTTGTGCAGCTAATAGTGACTGATTGATTCCTTGCTCTATTCCTGCGACCTCTCCTGCTAGTAAAGATACTTCTCTAGCAGCAGTTTGAGCCTTAATCGCCTCAGCTTGAGATAAAAGCTCTGTTGTGTTTGCATCATTTGCTTTTACTAACTCAGCATTAATGATTGATATAGAGTCATTTAAATCTCCTTGAAATGCAACTGCTTCTGTCTTCGCAATTAATGCTCTATCATAAGCTGCTTGGGCAGATGTACTATCAACACCTATATTTGGATATTGTGTAGCAATTGCATTTGTTGCATTCAAGTCAAAGGCGGCTAGAGTAATTGATGTATCCATACCTATTAAATCTATTGATACATTATTATCATTTGCTCTTGTAAGTGCTGCATTAACTAAACCTATGATTCTCTGCTTCTCAGCATCTGCGGCTACTTGTGCTTGAGCTTCTGCAATTAGTGCACGGATTTCAAGAACTCTTGCTCTTGTATTATCAAGTGCTATTTGTGCATCTGTAATCTGTGTTTTTGCTAATGCTTCCTTAGCGATTACCAACTCTAAAGTAGTGTTTGCTTCAGTCACATTCGCATCAGTTACATTTACATCTGCAGCTATTAATCCAGCAAAAGTATATAAGTCTTGTGCTGAAGAATTTGTATCACCTGCATATGTAGATACTAATGTAAGTGCATTATTTGCTTGACTTAACAAACCAATAATAGCTGTATCATTTGTATAGTTGATATCTAAAGACTGAATAAAAACAACAGAGTCTCTAGAAGCTGCAACTTGTGAAATATATCCAAAAGCATTCGCTACTAAAGCTTCTGCTTGAGTTTTCATAATATTGACAGCTGCATTACGTTCCGCATTTTCTGCTGCAATTTTTGCTGCATTGAAATCTGCTGCTGCTTTTGCAACTCTTGCTGCTTCTTCAGCTGCTGCGATTCTAGCATCAGCTTCTGCTTTTTCAGCGATAGCTTTATCTTGTGCTGCTTTTAACTCTGCTGCTGCAACTGCTGCTGCTGCTTCTTTAGCTGCTTGGTTAGCTGCAAGTTGTGCTTCTTGAGCTGCTGCTTGAGCTGCTGCTTCGGCTGCTGCTGCTTCGGCTGCTCTTTGAACTTCCGCTTGTCTTAGTTGTTCTGCTTGTGCTTCAAGAAGAGCATCGTAAGCGGCTTTTGCTTCTGCTGCTGATGCATTTGCGGATGCAATTTCTGCATCATCAAGAGCTTTTTGCGCAGCGAGTGCATCTTTAACTGCTTGAGCTATTGCTGCTTCTTTCTCTTCTTGTAGTCTTTGAGCATCTACAATCCCTTGAAGTTCTGTAGCATTTAAAGCACCCGCTGCCGTTACTGATGCTGCTGTTGAACTATCAATATCGGCGGAAATAGAAGTATTTACAAGTGTAATACCTGCATTTAAACTACCCTGTGCTTGTGCTGGTGTCCCAGCTATAATCGTTGCTTGAGTTGTCTCTGCTGCATCTACAGCACTCTGTGCTGTAGCTTCTGCATTATTTTTTACTGAAACAAGTGCTACAGGATTATCTGCATATAGATCATTTGCAACTGATTTAGTAACTGCAGTTACATCTGCAACTGTTAAATTAACATCTCCTGTTGCTCCGTCAAAACTCTGAGATATTTGAGCAAAAACATCACCCATAACATCACCAGTACTTTTGTTTGCATCAGCACTTGCTACTGCTACTGAAGCTGCATGAACAATAGTCTGTAAGTGGGCCTGAGATGCTAAAACAGCTTGAGCATTAGCACTTGTCTCTGCAAATGGGTCAAATGATGTTAGATTTACATCTACATTAGTAAGACCTAGTGCCGCTTTAATATTTGCTTCTGCTTCCTCTGGTGATTTTCCACTCTTAACAAGAGACTGAACTGCTGATGTTAAAGGTGTAACAACTGTTGAACCAGCGGGTGCTGTAAGTGCACCAGTAAAAGGAAGACCGGTACCTATATCTGTACCACCAATTAAAAGTAATGGACCAGTTAGAAGTGTTTCAGGAATCTCGAACTTACCTTGAGCATCTGTTCCATCAGGATCAGTTGGTTCATCAGCATCACATGCTGCATTTTCATTTACATCGATACAAACTGTAGAACCAACTAGAATTCCATCGATACCAGTTCCACTATAAGATGCAGCAGTTCCTGTACCCCCACCAGATGTAGTATCATCACTACTACTGCTACTACTACACCCACTAATACTAAGCAAAAGTGCCGTACTAAGCGAGAGGAGTGTAGTTTTTAATGTTAACTTATTCATTTTTTTCTCCTTTTCTTGAAAGAATAAATAGTTCTTCTAACTAAAGGATACATCTTTCGCGTCACCATTTGCGTCACATTATTAAAAAATTTATAAATTTATAAATTAAATGCTAAACTACAGATATGAAAACAACATTTAAAATATTTTGGCTCATTTTTGTGAGTATTTCTCTGCAAGCTATTGAGATAAATCATGAGACTTCAGACATGGATATTTTGTCAAAATCATCTATCTACTACGACAACACAAACTCTCTTGGTTTTAATGAAGTTCAACAATTGGAGTTTGAAGAAAACTCTCAATCTGTTCTTAACCTTGGAATAGCACCCCAGACAGCTCTGTGGATAAAATTTAGCCTTAAAAACACTTCAAATAAAGAGCTAGTGAGAATCTTAGAGTATGCTAATCCAGAAACAGAAGAGATCCTTTTTTTCGAAGATCAAAATGTTATAAAAGATGGTATGTTCCACCACAGAGAAGATAGAACTACACTCAATCCTATCTTTAAAATCAGACTTAAACCTTTAGAAGAAAAAAATTATTATATAAAGGCTCATTGTAAGATATCCACTATGATTGTTAAGCTAACACTCTATGAAGAGATAGCTTTTTTACATCAAAACTTCACCCATACCCTTATGATACTTATGTTTTTTGCAGTTATTCTAACGCTACTTGGCTATAACTTCATGATTTTTATTTTTACCAAAGATATGGCTTACTTTTATTATGTTTTTTATCTCTCAACTATGCTTATATTTCAAAGTATCTATCTTGGTGTAGCACAACTATACTTCTTTTCAAACAATATTAGCCAAATAGTTACACAAGGGACTATTGGCTATATTTCTCTACTTCTCATCCCAATCATTCTCTTTGTGATGGAATTTTTAAACACAAAACAGTTTGTAAAAATACATCAGTTTTTCAAGTTCTATCTCTATCTCCTCCCTACTGTATCAATCCTAAGTTTTGACAATTTCATATTTAATCTTAATGTGATGGTCATCTTTTTCCCTCTAGCATTTATGCTGATATTTGTAGGAGTTTATGCTTACAGACAAGGAGTCAAAGAAGCTCAGTACTATCTTGTTGGTTGGAGTGCACTTATCATATCACTCAATCTTTCAGTTTATGAAGCCATGGGTGGTGTTTTAGAATCTGACTACTTTACCTATATGAATGAAGTGGCATTTATGTTTGAAGCTTTTATGTTCTCAATCGCCCTAGCACACCGTATAAAAATCATTTCAAAAGCTAAAACAGATGCGGATAAAAAACTCATTAACTTTCAAAGAAAAGAACAAGAGCTTTTAGAAACTTTAGTAGAAGAGAAGACAATGGAACTCCGAGGTTCACTAGAGGAGAAAGAGATACTATACAAAGAGTTAAACCATCGTGTAAAAAATAACCTACAGATGATACTCTCCCTCATCAAACTACAGATAAACCAAACACTAGTTGCTAACACAAAAGAGGAACTAACAGTCACAAAAAACCGTATCTCTTCTATAGCTGAACTTTATGAGATACTTCATTTAAGAGGAGATTCTAAACACTTTAATACTCTTTCGTACTTTACAAGTATAGTTAAAAGTATACAAGATAACTTTTCAAAAGATGTGGTGGTGAACTATAGTATAGAGCATAACATTAGCATCAATGATTCTATATACTGTGGGCTAATAGTCAACGAACTTGTCACAAACTCTTTCAAATATGCTTTTGAGGAAAGTGGTATAATAGAGATACGAATGTTTATACAAGATGGTAAAAATCATCTTGTAGTAAACGATAATGGAAAAGGATTTCAAAAAATAGATAAGACATCTTTAGGACTTACAATAGTGCAAACACTTTCTAAAAAACAGCTTTTAGGAGATGTGATTTCACAAACAGATAAAGGTGTTCAAACCACTATAATATGGGATAAAAATGAATAAAAAAAATCTAAATATTCTTCTTATTGAAGATGAAAGTATCTTAGCATTAGAGTTCACTGCTTATATTGAAGCATGTGGTTACAATGTAGTTGACTATGTTACAAACTCTAAAGATGCACTTAGTGTAATGGATAACAATGATATAAACTTAATCATTATGGATATTAACATCGGTGAAGAGATAGATGGAATAGATCTTTACACAAAGATGAATACTAATGCTTATGTTATTTATGTAACAGCTTATAGAGATAGTGCTACCATAGAAAAAGCGATAGCAACCGAACCACTTGGCTACATAACAAAACCGATGAATGACCCGGAGCTAAGAGCACTCCTACAACTAGCTGACCTCAAAGTAGGTAAAAAGGTATCACTTACACCTCAACGTGTAAAACTTTCTGAACACTACTGTTTTGATATAAAAGAGGAGAAACTTTACAAAGATTCTGTTTTTCTAAAACTAAGTGCCAAAAAAAGAGCCCTTATAAAACTTCTCATAGAGGCAGATGGTCAAGCAGTGAGTTTTGAAAGTATAGAGAGTGAGATATATAAAGATCAAACACCAAGTGAGTCGACTATTCGTACACTGATATATAGACTTAGAAATGATTTAGATGAAGAACTAATTTTGAATGAATTGAATTTTGGGATTAAGTTAAAAAAAGACTCTTCTCCAGATACCTGCGGCACATAACTGCTTAAGGTGGGCTGCTGTATTCCTACCCTGACCCATTATCCTAAGCGACCATTGCACAGGTCTAAAGAAGAGAATTGAAAGTATATCGAAATAATTTTTTATTTCAAAGTTTTAAACGACTATTGTACTCACAGCTTTTGTCATCGCATCTAAATAAGCGGCATAATCAAATGACCCATCAGAAGCTTCAGCAGCATGCTCTAACTCTTTTCCCATTTCTGCCAACTCCTTAAAACGTAAATTTGCTGCACTTCCTTTGAGAGAGTGAGCAGATAATCTAATACCTTCATAATCATTTGCACTCACTTGAGCACTTAAAGTCACTAAAATGGGTGTTGATTCTTCTAAAAAACTCGCAATTAACATAGGCATATGTTTAACTTTAAGCCCTATACTAGCTGCCATCTCTTCATGGTTTATCTCTGAATAGTTTGGATTTGTTATTGGCATTAAATAATGTCCTCTATATTAAGTATTTATAATATAATAACAGAATTAACTTTAAAGGAAAACTAGTTGTACTATATAATCACTGCACTCAAAAGTGAAGCCCAAGCTTTTGTGGATAAATACAGACTCAAAAAATCTAAACTAGCAAACTTTGTCCTTTTTTCTAATGAAGACATGTTTGTTATAGTAAGTGGAATGGGTGTAATTAACGCCAGACTTGCCACACAAGCACTTATAAACGAATATGACATCACAGATGAAGATATTTATCTTAATCTCGGGATATGTGGAGCTTCTAAGCAGCATGAAATTGGCTCACTTTTAGAAGTTGGTTCTGTCAATTATGAAGGTATCTCTTATAAATTTAAACAAGACAGAGCAACTATAGTGTGTGTAGATGAAGCAATCAGTGAGAACTTGTATGAGATAGTAGACATGGAATCTTACGGGTTTTATGATGCTGTCATTCATAACCCTGCTATAAAGAATTTTCATATTTTAAAAGTTGTTAGTGACCATTTCCAACCAGAAAAGGTTACTAAGGATGAGACTAAAAAACTTATATCTAAGAATATTGATGCTATAAACAATATATTATTTCCTAAGGACTAATTTTTGAAGATATTTTTACTTACTTTTACTCTCCTTTTAACTCTAAACGCTAGTTCTATAAATGATACACAACTCAAAAAAATGATAGGTCGTATGCTAGTTGTTGGCTTTGCTAACTCGCAAATAGATAAGAACTCTCAAATTGTTAAAGATATGCAAAAGTATAATTTAGGTGGGGTTATCTTATTTGATAGAGATTACAAAGATAGAACTCAAACTAAAAATATCTCTTCACCCTCTCAACTTAAAAAACTCACAAGTGATTTAAAAAAGTTCTCTTCTGAACCTCTTTTTATCAGTGTCGACCAAGAAGGTGGAAAGGTAGCACGACTCAAACCTAAGTATGGTTTTTCTAAAATCCCTTCGGCTCATGAAGTATCAAAAATGAGTTTTGAAGATACAGTTAGCATTTATGAGAAGCAGTCACAGATGATAGAGGATGCTGGGATAAATATGAACTTCGCACCAGTCGTTGACTTAGCTGTAAATCCTAAAAACAGAGTAATAGTAGAACTTGAGCGCTCATTTGGTAGTGATGTTCGTCAAGTTGTAGCGTTTAGCAAGGTAGTCATACAAGAGCAAAAACTTCATAACATTATCTCAGTTTTAAAACATTTTCCAGGTCATGGCTCATCTTTGGGTGATTCACATAAGGGATTTGTAGATGTGAGTGAGACTTGGAGTCCTGAGGAGCTAGAGCCCTATAAGGTTCTTATAGATGAAAACCAAGTAGACATGATAATGACTGCTCATGTTTTTAACTCTCATATAGATGACAAATATCCGGCAACTCTCTCTTTTAAATTTAATACGGACTTACTTCGTAATATGCTGAAATTTCAGGGTGTCATCATTAGTGATGATCTTCAGATGGGAGCAATTTCTCAACACTATTCATTAGAGCAAAGAACTACTTTAGCTATAAACTCCGGTGTAGATATCTTACTCTTTGGAAATCAGCTTGAAAATGTAAGTGTGCAAGAACTTGTAAACACCATTTTTAAACAAGTAAAGTCTGGTGCAATTTCTATGCAACGAATTAAAGAGTCAAACGCCAGAATCGAAAACCTACATACAGAATACTCTATCATTCAAAAACCTATTATCTTTACAGACAAACGTAAAAACCTTACAAAAGAGTACATCAAATCTCACTACGGATTTGATGTTAAAGATATCACTATTGAACCTAAAACTATTGTTCTTCACTGGACGGCTGTGATGGATTTTGAAAAATCTTTTAAGCGTTTAGAGTCTGAGCTACTTTTTAGCGACAGAGCTGATATAGCTAAGGCTTCAGCACTTAATGTCTCTGCTCATTTTTTAGTTGATAGAGATGGGACTATCTACCAGCTCATGCCTGACAACTGGATGGCTCGTCATGTTATCGGTCTTAACTACTCTAGCATTGGGGTAGAAAATGTCGGAGGAGAAGCTAACTCAAAAGAGGATTTAACACCAGCGCAGTTAAACGCCAACATAAGACTTGTGAAGTACCTCAAAGCAAAGTACCCAAGCATAAAAAATATCATAGGGCATCATGAGTATAGAGAGTTTGAGAACTCTCCTCTTTGGTTAGAAAAAGATGCAGGGTATAGGACTAAAAAGAGCGATCCGGGTGAAAAGTTTATGAGTGATGTGAGAACGGCACTTGATAAATAGTACTTTTTCTTCTCTTGACTGGTTTATATTTTTAGCTTATTTTGGTGTTTTAGCCTTTAGTTCATACTGGTTTTCTCGCTCTAAAATCTCCTCTTCTCGTGAGTACTTCACAGCTTCAAATGCGATGCCTATGCTCGCAGTAGCCATAAGCATACTTGCAACAAGTCAGTCAGCCGCAACATTTTTAGGTGTCCCTGAGTTTTCTTATGCTCATAACTTCACACTTCTTGGCTTTTATTTCTCTTCACTTCTAGCCGTCATCTTTGTAGCCAAATACTTCGTACCTCGCTTTTACGACATGAAAGCCATAACTGTATATGAACTTTTAGAAAATCGTTATGGCGAGTCGGCTAAACACCAAGCTGGTGTGATGTTTTTAGTGGGTCGAGTAATGGCGAGTGGAGCGAGACTCTACATCGCAGCACTTGCCATAAGTATGATACTTTTTCTTGATATCGCACTTTTTCATATGATGATTTCAATCTTTATCTTAGTTCTTGGTGCTTTAACTTACACTTACTTTGGTGGTGTTAAATCTGTCATCTTAAGTGATGTTATCCAAGCTATTACCTATGTAAGTGCTGGGCTTGTAGTGGTTTTTTATCTCTACACCTCTTTAAATGGTGTAGACATTTTAGGTATCTTAAACGCCAATGATAAGTTAGTCTTTGTAGATACTTCTTTGGATGGAAAGTTTAGTATCATCGGTCTTTTAAGTGGATGGTTACTTCTTAACATCGCAGCATTTGGGCTAGACCAAGATATGACGCAGAGAGTCCTCACTTGTAAAAACAAAGATGAAGCGAGTCGCTCACTTATACTCTCCATACTTTTTACAATTCCTATCGTTTTACTTTTTCTAATCATTGGTGCTCTTCTTTTTGTTCACTACGAACATGCAGATGTAGTCCAAAACTTTAATGGTGAAAAAATCACCATCTTTATGTACTACATCTTAAACGAGATGCCAGAAGGAGTTCGAGGTTTTGTAACAGTTGGAGCGATAGCTGCAGCACTTTCAAGTACAAACTCTGTTCTAGGTGCTATGGCTTCAGTCGCCATAGAAGACCTTTACAAACCGTGGAAATTAAAACAAATGCCCAACACAGATGAAGAACACTTTCTAAAAGCCTCAAAAAATGCAGTACTAATCTTTGCAGTTGTTTTATCAGCCATGGCAATTTTGAGTTACTTCTGGCAAAGATACTCAGACCTCTCACTCATAGGCTTCGCACTTGGAGTTATGGCGTTTGCATACACTGGGCTTTTAGGAGTCTTTTTCTCAGCTGTCTTTACAAAAAGAGGAAGTGTGAGAACTGTCCCCTTTGCACTTGGGGGTGGGTTTTTAACAGTTCTAGCTTTTCAGCCTTATACTTTTGGACTAAGTATCGGTTTTGCTTGGCAGATAACTATTGGGACCTTAGTAGCGTTTGGGATTATGCAGAGTTCTAAAAGATAACTGTTTAACTTTATAAAGAAAATAGCTATACATCAATGTAATTTTTTCCTAAAATGGCTAAAATCTCATTATGCAAAATGAAACCAAAGAACCTAAACTAAATAAACGCGAAAAATATAAGGCGAGGATGACTCCCTACGAATACTTCAAAGAGTTTGAGACTCTTGACTTTGAAGCTCTTTGTGAGGGTGACCGCTTCTACCTCCAAGACTTTGGTATTTTTACCACAGAGTTTTTAGAAGATGAATTTACTATGCGACTACGTTTAGCCGCTGGTCGTGTTTCACCTGAGCAGTTTATGCATATAGCGGATGTTGTAGAGAAGTATGATTTGACACTCATTATAACAGCTCGTGGAGGTCTCCAGCTTCATGACCTAGAGGCAGAAAATGTTTTAGAAATTTGGAAACAACTTAACTCTTGTGGACTTACAACTTGGCAGAGTTTTGGAGATAACATCCGAAATATTGTCTCTGATGCATACGATGGTTGTGGTAAATACGCAAAAATAGAAGTCTTTGGCATCATTTCACAAATGCAAGAGTACATCATCAAAAACCCTCGTTATGTGGGGATGCTTCCTCGTCGTATCTCCATAGCCATATCTGGAAACTCGGCAAATGTTAGCTCCTTTTTTGCCAATGATATTTACCTAGCTCTTGCTCAGAAAAGCGGTGTTTACGGTTTTAATGTTTACATGGGTGGGAAAAACACAGAGACAGCCAAGTCTGCTGATATATTTTTAAAAGAGCATGAAGTCTTTAACTTTTTTAAAGCCTTTGTTGAAGCTTTTTATCTTCATGGTTCACGTTTTTCTCGCTCAAAAACTCGTCTTTTTTATATGATAGAAGATATTGGGATGGATTCTCTTAAAGCTCATATCCAAAAGGAGTATAAAAGCTCTTTTGTATCCCAAGGCGAGATTGAGTTAGAAAAAAAGATATTTACTCAAAACGAGGAGTTAAAAGATGGCTCTTACTCTTTTTGTTATCACACTGACTTTTCACGTTTAAAAGCCCCAGAGATGAGAGCCATAGCAGAGTATGCAAAAGAGAATAGCACAGAGATTCGTATAGGGATAGACCAAAATATTTATCTACTTGGGCTCAAAGAAAAAGAGATTCCTTTTAACTCCACAAAACAGAGTTCTACTGTTGTAACTTGTGCTGGGAATCTCTGTCCTTACTCAGCTTGGAGTATCAAAGATGAAACTAAATTTATTCCCCTTGCTAAAATAGATGAACATCAGATTCAAGTCGGTTTTTCTGGTTGCGCTAAAGGGTGCGGACGACATTACCACACAGACATAGGGCTCATAGGACTTAAAACAAACAACTTTGGTGATACCGATGGAGGAGCAAGAGTTTTTCTAGGAGCTGTTCATACCAAAGGTGCTACAACTGCAAGAATGATATACTCAATGGTTCCATTTGTCCATCTAAATGAACTTCTAGAACTTGTTATTGCCATTTATGAAAAGAGTGAATTTAAAGATTTTGAGGAGTATTCTCATACTATTTTAAATAAATTTTCAGAGGAGTTTTTAGCTCTTTGGTATCTATCCAATCTCAAAACAAAACAATCTTTAGAACTAGTTGTAACTAATAATCCTATACTAGGTACTAAAGAGAGTTTTGAGTTTGAAAAAGCTCTGCTTTTAGAAGTTTTTGGCGATTTAGAAGAGCTTGGAAATATTAGAGATAAATTCTTTGAGACACAGAGTGCTTTTAGTAAAATGATGTGGAGTGTAGCAGGAAAAGACCCTCACTATGTGCCCCCAATTAAGAGAAATAAGTTTAGATAAAAGTTCAAGTTGATATAATCTTTACATATATTTTTCAAATGGATTAAAATGAATAACTTATACATAGGAGTGATGTCTGGTACTAGTTTAGATGGTGTTGATATCGCTCTTTGTGAGATAAACAGCACTTCTTGTACTCTCGTGCATACACATGAGTACTCCTTTCCAAAAGAGCTCAAAGAGTCTATTTTAAATGCCATCTCAGGTACTATTACCTTAGAAGGACTTGGCGTACTTGATCATAAACTTGGGTACCTTTATGCAGACTCTATTAATGAGTTTTTAAAGACTTACAACATTACTAAAGAAAATGTAAATGCCATCGGTCTTCATGGTCAAACTCTTTGGCATCAACCCCAGAGCCCTACTCCTTTTTCAATGCAGTTAGGAGATGCAAATGTTGTCTGCGCTAAAACTGGCATAAAAACAGTGGCTGACTTTAGACGTATGGATATTGCAAATGGTGGACAGGGTGCTCCTTTTGCTCCCGCTTTTCATAAGTTTGCATTCTCACACCTTGGGGATGGTGTAGCCGTTTTAAACATAGGTGGTATGGCAAACATAACTATACTAGGTCAAGAACTTCTTGGTTGGGACTCAGGATGTGGTAATGTACTGCTTGATTACTGGTGTAGCGAGAGTGCTTACAAGCCTTATGATGTAGATGGTGTTTATGCAAAGAGTGGTGAGTTAAACACTCCTCTACTGAATGCCATGTTAAAGGATGAGTACTTCCAACAACCTGCTCCCAAGAGTACAGGAAGAGAATATTTTAATCCTGATTGGCTAGACAATATACTTGCAAAATTTGAACCAATTCAAGCTGCTGATATTCAAAGAACACTTATTGAACTTACTGCTCTAACAATTAGTAATGATTTAGAAACAAGAGAGATAAAAACAGTTATTGTCTGTGGTGGTGGGGCTAAGAATAAGTTTTTGATGCAGCGACTACAAGAGTTAAATAGTGCTGATGTTAAACCCTCTTGTGACTTCGGTGTAGATGGTGATGCACTTGAAGCTATGGCCTTTGCATGGTTTGCATACAAACGCTTACATAATGAAAAAGTAGACCTAAAATCTGTAACAGGTGCTACAAAAAACTCTCTTCTAGGAGCGATTTATGGATAAAAATAGTATAATAAAGTAAGCGAAACCTTAAATATGAGGAGTTTGTCATGAAAACAATTTACTTTACTTTTTTACTTATTACTGTTTTACTCACAGCCTGTGGTTCTTCTGACTCTTCAGGTTCCATACCCACTTCTCCTCCTGCAAATAATGAAGAAAATAGTTCCAACAACACAATGAGTTTTGCTGTTAGCATCCCTTCTATTACACCATCCGATGAGTTTATATGTATCTACTTTAATGATTTAAACCCACCTATTAGAATGAACGATCAAGGAGCTAATAGATGGCAAATTGACCTCAACACAAGTGCTATAAATTCAGTTGAGTATAAATACAGTCGAAACTGTGAATATGAAGCTGCCGATGAGTCCCTTGGGACAACAGGTATAGGATGGAGAAATTTCACTTTTGAAGTAGATTCAGCACAAGAAGACACAGTTTTACAATGGCGCTGGCTCACAACAGATCTTCTCTCTTTTGACTTAAACAAAACTGGCTACACCCTCACAAAACCAACTGATATTAACAAGTCTAACTTCATAGCGGGAGTCATGCTCAATGACTGGTGGAGAGAGGAGTGGATGGAGTCTATGAGTGCAACACTTTCAAAAATTGTAACAGATACAAACTCTTCATGGGTGCAGTACACACCTATTCCAGAGATTACACAGCTCTATCCATTACCAAAAATCACGAAAATAGCCAACAATGGAACAAGTGATGCAGATATGGTTTCTATTATACAAAAAGCACATGACAAAGGACTCAAGTTCTTTTTAAACCCATCTCCCTGGTCATTTCAAGAGGATAACTCTACAGAAGATCACACACAAGATTGGTGGAATGAGTTTGAAGCACAATGGCGACCAATCATGCTAGAGTATGCACAGATGGCAGAAGATAATAGTGTAGAAATATTAGCCTTTAGAATGTGGCCAAATATAGATGGACTCAACGATAGTGAAAATGAAAAAATCAACACTTTAGCTTCTACTTTACTTACAGATGTACGAGCTATATACCATGGTAAAATCTCAGTACAGTCTATCTGTTATGATACATCAAAACATCTTTTAGATGTTCATAAAAATAGCGACTATGTCACAATGAAAATTTTCTCTTTTTATCCTTGGCATTTAGGTGTTACACAAGATGACAATGTAAGTCAAATATTTAATACACTTCAAGTAAAAATGAATAATTGCCATACATATTATGCAGATCAAAACATTTCAAATGTTATTGTTGAACAGCTTTCAGCAGCAAGTTATGATGGTTCAATCATCAATCTTAATACAAGTGATGAAGGTATTGACTCCTTTCATGAAGACAATGCAAGTTATGCCTTAGACTTACAAGAACAAGCTGATGTATATGAGGCGACACTTCGTTTAATATCTCAAGAAGATTGGATAGCTGGAAACTTCGCTTTTACATACTTCTATTGGGACTCAGTTGGAAAAGATATAAACATCCGTGCAAAACCAGTAGAGAAAGTTGTGGCTAAGTGGTATGGCTGGATGAAATAAAGGTATACTTTCTTTATGAATAAACTCAAAACTTGGATAGCTACTACTCCTTACAAAGATTATGAATTTAGTGTAGCTTCTGCTGATGCTAGTTTTCGTTCTTACTATCGTTTGAGTAAGGGTAATAAAAGTGTTATCGTTATGGACTCATCTTTAGAATTAAACTCACTATCTCCTTTTATAGATGTCACTTCTAGACTTCTAAACGCCAAGGTTAAAGCTCCTCAAATCTTAGAGAGTGATACAGGCCAAGGGTACTTGATACTAGAAGACTTTGGAAACACTCCGCTCCTAGATATTTTAAATGAGTCAAACTTCAAGACTTACTACTTAAATGCCATCGAAGAGATTATTAAGATGCAAGAAGCAGACACTTCTTCTCTTCCTCTTTATGACAAAGCATTTCTTCACTTTGAGATGGACTTGATGAGTGAGTGGTACTTAAAGCAGAAGTTAGACCTTACTCTAAACATCACTCAGACAAAACTTATAGAAAACACTTTAAACATCATCTCTGATGTAGTTTTAGAACAACCACAAGAGGTTTTTGTTCATAGGGATTTTCACTCACGAAACATTATGATAACTCCGCTTAAAGAGACCGGAGTTATTGATTATCAAGATGCTATGAGTGGGGCTATTACTTATGACCTAGTATCACTTCTCAAAGATTGCTACATTGAGTTTAAACGACAAGACATAGAAGAGTTAGCACTGGCGTTTAGAGATAAAAAGGGCTTAGAAATTAGTGATGGTGAGTTTATAAAGTGGTTTGACTTTATGGGTCTACAACGCCATATCAAAGTTCTGGGAATCTTTTCTCGGCTCCATATTCGTGACAAAAAAGATGCTTACTTAAAAGACATTCCTCTTGTTTTAAAGTACACCATTGAGACTGCTTCAAAATATAAAGAGACAAAAGAGTTAGCAAATTTTCTTCGTAGTGTCACTTCATGAGAGCGATGATACTAGCAGCAGGTCTAGGAAATAGAATGAGACCACTTACAGACTTTTTACCTAAACCTCTTTTAGAAGTCAAAGGAAAAGCTCTTATAGTTTGGCATTTAGAAAAACTAGCTCGTAACGGTTTTAAAGATGTAGTCATAAACATCGCACACTTAGGCTATAAGATACCAGAGTACTTAGGTGATGGTTCAAAATATGGTTTAAATATTTCATACTCAGATGAACAAGAATGCGGAGCTTTAGAATCAGCCGGTGGTATCAAAAAAGCACTGCCACTTTTAGGGGATGAACCTTTTTTAGTTGTAAATGGCGATGTTTATTGTGACTATGAGTTCGATGTGTCATTTGAACTCAAAGGGAAAAAAGCACACCTTATTTTAGTTTCAAATCCTCCTCACAATACAGGTGGAGATTTTGGATTACAAGACGGCTTAGTTCTCAACCATGATGATGAGATATTTACATTCTCGGGTATTGGCTACTACCATCCCTCATTCTTTGCTGGAGTAGCGTTACAAAAGAGCGCACTTGCCCCATTACTTCGAGAAGGCATCGACAAAAAAGAGATAAGTGGGGAAGTGTTTAAAAATATGTGGCACGATATCGGTACACCTCAAAGATTAAAAGAGATAAATAATGATTAAACTACTACTTCTACTAGCCCTAACAACTATTGCTTCAGCGAAATATACTAACTGTACCTTCCAAAATGAGAACTATACTGATGTATGTAAAAGTGCAGTAAAAGGTGGCGTTTCATATAAGTATGCAAATCAGTTTTTGATGTCGTATTTTAAGACTCAGAAGTTTGATGAGATCAGCTGGACATACCTTCAGCCAAGTAAAATAGAGCATCATCATACACAAGAGAGAAAAGCGAATAATGTACTTGTTAGTTATATTCCTAAAATGGTTGACAACATGAACAAGTATAAAGAGGTATATAACTATGCTGAAAAAGAGTACGGTGTAAATCGTGAAATCATCGCAGCTATCCTTTTAAAAGAGACAAAACTTGGAAAAATTCACCCAACTCATGATGCTTTTATAGTTTTTAACACTATGGTTATTCGTTCAAAACCAAACTCTAGTAGAGAAAAATGGCTTATCAAAATGGGTAAGACAAATATGTCTTCAATCATCAAGCACTGCTTTAAAAAAGGAGTTACACCTGAGCAGTGTAATCTACCAGCATCTTATGCTGGAGCAGTCGGTATTCCTCAGTTTATGCCAAACTCTTTTATCTATGCAAAGTCTTATAAAGGAAAAGTTGCTGACTTAACAAAGATGGAAGATGCCATCGTTTCAGCTGCAAACTTTTTAAATAAAAAATCGAAATTTAACACCCTTATAAATTGGGATAAGATGGAAGATGTTCCAAAGATAGAACAAGAGTGGTACGATTATGATTTCAAGCATGAAAATGCTTCGTTTGTTTATGAAAAAAGTACTAAAACTGGTAAAGAGTATAACTGTTTTACAAGAGGTAAGCCGGAGCTTGTGTATTTAAGAGACTATACTAAGAAGATAATGAGATATAACAACTCCTCTAACTATGCAGTTGGAGTTATGCGTCTCGCTTATGAAGCTCACTATAATCTATTTTAGTTTTTCTGGGCAAAGCCTATTTTCTAAAAATTAGTGTGATTCTTGAATAAGAACTAACTCTAAACTACCGCTTACATAGTTAGCAAAAAAAGTCAGTGTCTCTAGGTCTTGTGCTTCAAAATCTCCACGAGATTTATTTAAAAGCTGAGTAATACCCATCACTTCACGTCTAGAGTTAAAGATAGGTACCGTGATAATATTACGAGTAGTGTAACCACTTTTTTTATCAATATTAGGCAAAAATCTTGAATCTTCATAAGGGTTGTTTACCACTTGTGGCTCTTTTTTAGCATAAGTTTCACCAACGATTCCAGAGTCTAGTCCGATAACTATACGCCCTATCCCATCACTATGTTTAGTCCATAACATCTGGTCTTCATTATCTACTATAAAGATAGAACATCTGTCAGCATTTAATAACTCTTTTGCCTTACTTGCGATAAGATCTAAGACATTGTCCATCTTATCTAATGCCATTAACTCCTTACCAAAGTCGGCAATTTCATTAAATTTATTCATCTAGTCCTCTTTTTTAAGATAATCATTTGTTAGTTCTAAAAATCCACTAATATAATGTGAAAAGAATATCATAAATTTTACATCATCTTTATCAAAGCCTTCTTCTTTGTTTAAGAGTTGAAAAACTCCGAGTATCTCACGTTTTGAGCTAAAAATTGGAGCAGTGATGACATTTTTTGTGACAAAACCTGTTGACTTATCTATGTCAGATAAAAATTTTGGATGATTATAAGGATCATTCGTCACAATGGGTTTTCTTTCGTCTAAAGTTTCACCTACTAGACCTTTGGATGATGGTATAATTATTCGCTCAACACCATCAGCTAGGGTTGTCCAAAATGTATGCTCATTTTTGTCATAAATAAAAATTGAACAACGCTCAGCTTTCATAACATTTTTTGCATACAAAGAGATAAGAGGAAGACCCTGGGATAGTGTCTTTTTTTCCAATAACTCTCGTCCAAATTTTGCTAAAGCATGGTAAGTATTTGCATATGTCATTATTTGCATCCTTTATAGCCATTTATTAGAGACAATTATAGTGTAATTAGTGTAAAATGTTATAAAAATAAGGCTAACAATATGAATAAAACTACTATTTGGCACAATCCTAGATGTTCTAAATCACGTGAAGCTATCTCGATTGCGGGTGAAAATAATACTTCTGCTGAAATTTTCAAATATCTTGATAATACACCAAGTCTACAAGAATTAAAAGATGTTCTAAAAATGCTTGGATTTTCGAGTGCTAGAGAATGGATGAGAACTAAAGAAGATATCTATAAAGAGTTAAACCTTAAAGATGAAGAAAATGAAGAGAAACTTCTAACAGCTATGGTTCAAAACCCTAAACTTATAGAACGCCCTGTCATCATCAAAAATAACAAGGCTATTATCGGTCGTCCAACTTCGATAATTGTAGAGTTTCTAAACGCTTAGTTTTTCTATACTCACACCATTATCTTTAATAAATTTAGAGATAACTGCGGAGTGAGTATGCTCATAAGGTTTTGCATAAACTATACGTTTTATCCCACTAGCAATTACATTTTTACTACACTCACTACAAGGCTCTAGTGTTACATAGATAGTAGCACCTTCGATACTAATTCCCTCACGAGCTGCCCAGATAATAGCATTCATTTCAGCATGAATTTCATATGTCTTACTCCACTCATGATGCTCAACTGTGTATTCACCATTCCAGTGATCACAGCAATTTATAAACCCTGCTGGTGTTCCGTTATACCCAGTACTTAGAATACGACCATCTTTAACGATAACTGCACCGACTTGCTTAGAGACACACTTAGAAGCTTTAGCTAACTCAAAAGCGATGTTTATAAAATTTGCATCATTTAACATCTATTTTACTTCTCTTATCACATTTATATCTGCATTGTGACGAAGTCTAGCAAAATAATCCCCAAGAACTAACTCACGTTTTTCACCCATGATAGAGTTTACTATCTGGCGCTTTACACTCTCTAGTCCACCCTCTTTGGCTGACTCAATTTTTTTGATATAGAAACTCATAAAGCCACCTTTACCATTTGGAACAACTGCTGTAAAAGAGTTTAATGCAGTTTTTTCTAGTAAAGATGCTAACTCTGGAGAGATTTTAGAGTAAGGCAATACTTGTTCATTTGTTATAATCTCAGGAGAGTAAAACATTGGATTATCAACCTTTGTTTGCAGAGCATTTTTATCTTTTGAATCATAAATAATTACAGTAAAAGAAGAAGGATGTTTATAGTTGTTTTTATGTAAGTTGTAATACTCCTCTATTTCAATCTCACTTGGTTCACTTATGGCTGAGTAAGCGATGGCTTGATAAAGTTTTTGACTCAAAAGTTTCTGTTTTATCTTTGCCTTAAACTGAGTAGATGTGAGACCATTTGCATCACGAACTGCATCATAAAAATCACTAATATTCATATTATTTCTAGAAGCCATTTTTTTGATATCATCATAAACTTCCGAAGAGTTTACTGTGATTTTTCTCTCATCTATCTCAACCTCTTCTAGTTTCTGACGAATCAAAATATCTGATGCTTTTTTATTGTCTACTTTTGAGAGTTTCATTTCTGTCTGTATATCTAAAAGAGTAATCGCCTTATCTTTTACTACTATAGCTACACCATCATATATCTCAGCGTTTAAAAGACCTGCCAGAAAAAAAGTTATCAATATTTTGTACATATATATTCCATTTTATAAATTAAAAGTTGTATTTTATCCTCTTTTTACCAATAGATGTATAAAGGCAATTTTAAATTCCCTACGCTATAATTAACGTTTTTAATTATAAGGTGTTTAACGTGAAAAATATTACTTACTTTTTGATGATACAATTATTATTCTCAGTAGCTCTATTTGCCAACTGTGAATTGATTGAAAATGAAACTTTCACTTCTTATCAACAGTTCAAAGAAGCACAATCACTCAATAGTGATCAGCAGTATAGTGAAGCTTACGACATGCTACTTCAAAGCTTTGCATCGTATTCACCTAGAACAAAAGAGGTACAACTTCAGTACACATGTGTTAACTACATACCTGGTCCATATGCTCCCACAATACAGAGATCTACGAAGAGTGAAATGTTTAGTTTTGATAGAACTTCTTTAGGTATGGAGATAAAACATCAGCTAAGTCCAGCACCTTATGTTTTCATACAATTTCAAAAGAACAAAACAATTGTTTCTGCTATAAATAGTGTTAAAACTTCGCGAAATACGATAGAGAAAAGACTTCCTCTAGAGAACTTTGTTGTCACAATTGATGGGGATAAATTTGACTTCGGTGGACTACAGGTTGGAAAACTAGAAACACAAACTAAAAAGAGAGCATACTCACCAAACGCTACAATCACAACCAACGAACAATTCGGTTTTAAACTTTACAAATAAAGGGGATACAATGTTAAAAAAGATAGCTACAACACTTCTACTTGCATATGCAGGCCTACAGGCTCAAACACCACCTTCTGAAATGAAATATTTCATAAATATAAATAAAGATTTTAAAGGTATATTACACTTTGCAAACACTGAGAAGAGAACAGATATAGAGTACTTCAATATCACATCAAGAGATAAAATACCTTTTTATGCACCTTCTAAAGAGTTTAGTTTTACAACACTAAAGAATAAGCCAACACTAAAGACTCTCGAAGTGGGTTCAAACTCTAAACATATGGTTTACGACCTTAGTACATTATCAGAAGATGCTATAGAAGAAGCAGATATAAATGAAGACGATATGGATTCGAGTGCTGTTATTTATAATGCAGACGACCTTCCAAGTGAAGTTTTAGAAAAAAAAGTTATTCACACAATTGAGAGTCTTATGCTTTCTATTTATGAAACTAAAGAGTTACCAAGTGGACCTTTTTATCTTTATGAACCTCATAAAAAAATGCTTATTAAAGTTGCTTTTACTAAAGAAGGTAATGAGCGTTTAAAAATAGGTTCTAAAACTTGTTCAACACAGACTCATGTTCTTGAGATAGTTGGTCGTGATAAAAGACTTATAAGAGTTTACACAAACGGTAATCCCCTCAAAGTAGAATCTTTTACTAAAAAATGGTCATTTACAATCGCAGGCCTTGGTCAAACGAAAAAAGTACATATCTCAAACCAAGAAGTAGCGTTTAGAGTTTTTAAAGATGAAGTCCTTGATAAATATGCAGACTATAATGTCAAGATTCTTTCTCAGGATGTAGAAGATGATGTATTTGATAAAATCTATATCACTAAGTTTCATGTTTCAAAAAAACTAAATGAAAAACAGTTGAAAAAATATCTTATCAAATACACTAAACAAAATAGAAAAATGAGTTTTGCAGATAAGAAAAAAGATGCTTATATCTTTAAAGTCTCTAATAGTGATGTTGTAGATCTACTCGAAGATAAGTACGATGTTGAAAATGACAAAGAGTACTGGAAAAAAGAGACAAAAACTATAAGTGCTATAAAGCTTTTAAAATTTAGTGCTAAAGAGAAAGGATGTAAGGTTAGTAATGCTTTTAAAAATGATTCAACCCTTATCTGTGCTGGAGAAAGTGAGCGTGTTGATTATGAAGATATTTTAGAAGAATACTTAAAAAAAGAGTACAAAGAGTTTAAAATTTCTAAAGTAAAAGAGATGAAAAACAAGAGTAAATATGTAACAAAGGTTAGTTACAAACTGAAAGCTCTTCACAAAATAGACAATGATTTGCTCTACTCATTTGCAGTAAAAGCTATACAAAAAAAGTATCCTAAAAATAAGTTTACTAACAAACTAGAGTTCGTAAAATCAAAAAAAGAGTGGAAAGTTTACATCTCTAAGCATGCTGTTCAGAATAGTGCTTGTGCTAAGGTAATCCCTTTAGTAAAAAGTAACTACAAAGATGGTATGTGTCAAAAAACAGCAAAATCAACGAGAACATCGAAAGATACGGAAAACATTCTTTCAATGTTTATAGCTAAAAATTATCCTGACTTAGAGGTTTTAGGTACAAATGTACACTACGGAAATGATAGTGTAAGTTTTGACTATCTTGATGACTTAAAAAAGGTACAAAATGGCTGTAAATAATATCGTTAAAATTGTTCTTGTTCTTGCATTTTTCACTCTAGAAGTGAATGCAAAACTTATAGGAAGTATTGGTTTTGTTTCACCAAACTATCCAGCTTTTGGACGTTATCGTCCCTCACAAGATGTATCTGAATTCTTTGAAGAATTTATTGAGACAGCTCATCTTTCGTATTCTGATGCTGGAGTGGCAGTTGTAAATAGACTTAATATGAGACGTGGTGAAGTGATCTACAATGACATTGAGTACCAAGATGTTTTAATGATTCCATCAGAGGAAAACAGAGACTCTATTGAGAAATTTTATAAGAAGAATAGTATCAAGTTTTTAAAGAAAATCGCTAAAAGTAATCATGTCGATATCCTTTTATATTCAAGCTTTAATAAAACAAAGTTAAAAAGAATTTTGAAGAAAAAGTCATCTTCTAGTACTTTGGTTTATAGAATCTTTGCCTACGATGTTCAAAGTGGTTCAAAAAAATCTGAGTATATTAAGATAGAGATAACAGATCTTTTCTCTTCTCCTGACTATGATCCAGAGCATCTTCAAGCACTTTTTGTTGAAAACTATATCAAAATATTTCAAGAGCTTTTAGGGCATATGAAAATAATTGGTAGTTCTTATACACAAGAGAGTGCCTCTTCAAAAAATGAAACAGTTGCAGAGGCTGAAGTTGAGACTTCAGCAAATAGCGATTCAGGAGATTGGTAATGAGAATTTTTGCACTAATGATTATGCTTTCTACTCTAATGTTTGCAAACAACTACAAAAGACTAGCAGTGATTCCGGCAGATATAAACTACGATAAAGAGTCAGCGGAAGAGTTTGCAGAGATACTTTATGATTCAGTTGTAAATAGTATAGCTGAGTATAATTTCACTCAAAGAATCCCTGAAAACATGTATGAATTAAGAGGACCACTTTTACCAAAGAAAAAGTATCAACCACAGATTAAAGATGCACATTCAAAACTTAAGCATGGTTCAGTTGCCTTTATGAAAAAACATAAATTAGATAAACTTTTAGTGATGGACTTTAATACAAACCGTGTTGTTTACACTATGAATAGATGTAAAAAACTCTGTAATGTTCGTATAATGTTTACAGCATATACAGCAGACCAGAACTCTTCATCTAGAACTATGACATACCAATATGACGGTGATTCTTGTCTTCTTTCAGACAAGAGTACAAATGCTTTAAACAAATCAATAGCAAGATTTCTACGTAAATAATGCACTTTAATAGTTTTGTTCTAAGAATTATCTTTGCTAAAAAGCAACTAAGCATCTTTATCATCATGTTTATTTCTGCTTTTTTAGTTATGCTTTTTTTTCTTTTTTTCAAAACTTTTACTACATATTATATAGATGAGTTAAAACTTATCTATCCTTCTTTATATCTTGTCAAAGACAAAAAGATAGATAGCTATAAACTCGATAATATTGAAGTTTATGCAGAAATATTTGAACTAAATATTGACAATTTCTCAATCTCTTTTGATAAGCAGGATAGTTTTACACTTGGCTCTTTAGGAATACGAAGTTTTCATAAATCTCATACACCAAAAATGCTCACTCCATCACAAGAAAAGAGTAACACTATCTACCTTTCCCATAAGATATATAAACTGATTGAGAGCAATAAAAAGTTTAAAAATGAGCTTTTTATCAAATCTGATGTTGACTTTAAGATGTATAGGTTTGAGGTTAAAGAGTTTAAACTGCATGATAACTCTAAGTGGGTACTTTTAGAAAATTCAGTGGCTAGAAAACTTTATAGAGATGATTTTTTCAACAAAGCAACTTTTTATCCCCTTGATCCTAACTACGATGAAGTAGGTCTAAAACAACAACTTACAAAGACTTTTTCAAATATCATATACTCTTGGGATGAGCATATCTCACTTGTAAGTCGTGCTCTTAAAGAGAGTATGCTTTATCTCTTTTCATGGATGACCCTAGCTATTGCAGTTTTAAGTATTAGTTCCATCATCTTCTTTTCAAGAGAGCTAGCCGATGACTTAACACATCTTACTAAACATGCATTTTTCTATGCCATTAGTCTGAAGTATGTTTACTTCTCATATCTACTCATCACTAATGTGACCTTGATTGTGATTATTCTTACAGCTTACACTCTGGCATTTATCATAAACAATTTTGTAACACTGATGTTATGGAGTGTACCTTCATATAATGACAGTCTATTTTTGCTCTACATCATAGCTACTACATTTAGTATAACCGCTCTTGCTATGGGTATAGGTCTACACAGACTTTACTACTCTAAATCTTATGGTCTAGCCCGTGTTTAATTCTCTTAAATCACACCTATTCATTAGGGTCATAAAAAATGAAACTTCATATCTATTAAATAGTATAATTATGTTTACATCGCTATTTTTTATCCTCTTTATTCTTTTTATGAGTAAAGAGATTTTTATTCACTACTCTGATTCTAACTCTATGCTTCTTCCCAAGAGTATGATTGTTGTCCAAGATGACCTAAGTGCAGTTTACAAGACACTCAAAAAAAATAATATTTCAAAAGAATCTTTACTTTTTGCACAAGTTAAAAACTATGAGAATCTATCTATTTTCAGTAATATCAATGGACAGAAATCTCTTCCGAAAAATTTCACACTACTAAGCTTTGATATTCAAGCAGATAAAAAGATTACTATTGAGTGTAATAATCAAAGAGAAGATGTAAAGATTTTAGATATCGCTCTTAAACGCCACAAAGACTGGGTGTTTAAAGTAAAAAAACTCTCATTTTGTAAAGCTAAAGAAGATGTAACTCTTATCACTCCAAATAGTGAAATAAAAATGAGGCTCAAAAGAAATGAGACTTATGCAAAGCTTATTTACAAGGCTAATGAGACGACAGATAAACTCTTTTACCCTTTTCTTATAGACTTAGAAGAGGAACTTTTTATAAACTACTTTGCTTACTCAAAATTCTTTGTTTCACAAAAGAGTAAGCTTTCTAAAGAGACTCAAGAGCATGCAAAAATGCTCAACTCACTCTTTAAACTCACCTTTGCAAAACAGAGACAACGATTCCTGCTAAACCATGAAGCATATACTTTTTTAACGGAGTATAAAAAGATCCCTTTTTCTATTACTCCACTAAATAGTGATTACAAAAGAGTCCTTACTATTCTAGATGAACTAGCCCTGAACATCACTAATGATAGAGTACTTTTTCATGAAAATCTTTTACTTGCAAACCTCTCTTCTATTAAAGATATCAAATATGATAAAACACTTATCTTCTGTAGAGATACAGAGTTAGATACATCAATATTTGAAAATGCTACAAAGATATACAGAGAGGAGTTTCAAACTGTTAAGCAGAGTGCTTCACTCAAAATAAACATGACAATTTATATGACACTCTATATTCTTTTTATTCTCATGTTAGCACTTATCAAATCTTTTATATCTAGAAACTATAAACTCTACAAATCTACTTTTGACATCTTAGTTTTTCATGGATTTCACTTTAAGATAGCGACACTTATACTCACTATTATGTTACTTCTAAGTTTTGTTTTAGCATACATAATAAGTACTCTTTTACTTCATGAAGTAAACACTATCTTTAACCTCTACTATGTAGATTTAATACGCCTAAACTTTGAGTATGTTTATATAGTGATCTTTTTTGCTATGGGTATAGTTGCAAGTTATATGTATGAGTTAAAAGCTCTTCGTGACATCATAAATAAAGCTAAGGGAAGATAAATGGACTCAAACACTACAATAGAACTACGAGATGTAAATCAATTTTTTAATGATGGATATCTCTTTGATGAAGATGTAAATCTCTGCATCGAACAAAATAGTGCCACTCTTCTTTATGGAGGGAGTGGTTCAGGTAAGACATCACTTTTAAATGTTCTCATAGCTCTTGTAACATCAACTAAAGGCGGTGTTTACTGGGATGGGAACCTAATAAGTAATCTCAAAGAAGCTAATCAACTCCGTGCAAACTATATGAGTGTACTTTTCTCAAACTTCTCTTTTATCAGTGAGTTGTCAATCAAGGAGAACATCTTACTTGCTGCAACTCTTTGTGAGGTTGAAAATACAAAAGAGAGACTCAAAGAGATTACAGAATCTATCCTTAACTTCAAAGATATTGATGAGAACATTGACTTATCTACACTTATGGAAAAAGAGTCCATAAATGCTCTTTCTAATGGTCAAAAAGAGATTATTGTTTTAGCATCAACTCTTCTATTACAGACTAAATTTTTCATAGGTGATGAGATGCTTCGTTCGTTCCCCGATGACACAAAGGTTATACTCTTTAAACGTTTAATCGAGTATTTTAAAAAATACAAAATTGGTTTCTTTTATGTGACTCACTGGCCAGAAGCTGCTGATATTATGAAAGAGAGTGGCTTTACCCATAAAGTCTATAAAATTAAAAACAAAAAACTACAACTAACATAGGAGATACAATGCGACTACTACTTTTAAGCCTACTAATGATGACTAGCGTTTACGCTAAAAGCTTTGGAATTGTTATCACAGATAACAAAAAACTAAACCTAGACGACTCACTAAAATCACAAATAGAGTCTCTATTTGCAGCACAAGACATAAACTATGCGGGAACAAATAGTGTTGATGTTTTTATAGATAGAGATAAGAAAATCAAGAAAATCTATACACGAGAAGGTGTAGAAAAACTCATTGAGTATGCACAGAGTAAGAAGTATGACTCTATTGCTCTTGTAGAGTATAAAAAAGGTTCAAAATTTTTATCTGTGATGGTTCTTGTAGCAGATAAAGAGGTTCAAGATAGAAAGTCTAAACTTACAGCCTTTCACCAGACACTCAGCAGAGAGTTAGCTAAGAGCATCCTCAGTAGTGTTTTAACACTCAACTACGAATTAGGAGTTTTAAATGTTAAAAATATTTACTAAAAGCTTACTTATATCTTTTATCGTATTATTAAGTGTTGGTTGTGGAAGTTCAAATAAAGAGCTCCAAGGACTTAACGAAACAGACTATAAGATAGTTCAAGAGAGACTTGACTTTGAACGAATTCAAAAAGCAGATATGAACTTTGAGATAGATAAAAATACAGACAAAAGTTTAACTATGCTTTTAGATGCACACATTAAAATCATGTACAAGATTAACCTAGCAGGAGTTAAGAAGACAAAGATAAAAAATATTCTCTATGTGGAAGTAAAATCAAGCAAAAGAGTACAACTCAACAAACTATTATTAGAGAAAAAAGATTACTACTTTGATAGTGTTAATAATGCTGTTTATGTAGCTGTCAATATTCCATATATTTATCTTTTAGACAATAAATTCAAGTTGGATATATCTCTTAGTATGGTTACAAAGAAACGCCAGTTTGTTAAAAGAGATGTAACTATGATGTATGAAACTGGTCCGATGAGAGATAATGGCGAGAACTATATGAGTTTTAAATATGAGAAGAACTTTGAGTCTGAAAATCTAGATGCTTATGTCCGTTCAATGATACAATCAGAGTTAAGAAGTGCAAACTTATCTGCATTTGACACAAACTATAAGAGTAGACATAGAAAACTTTTTATTGGGGATAATTAATGTTCAAATCACTCTTTATATCCTTAGTTTTATCTCTTAATCTCTACTCTTTAGAAGTAGTGATTAATAGTGATAATTTCAATAAAATATCTACTAAGTTATCTTCAGAGAAAAATATAAACAAACTTATAAGAGAGCAGAGAGTACCCTACTCACAGTTCTCAAACAATGTAACTGACAATTTTGACAATAGTTCAAATAGAAGTGTTACACATAGAGAATATGCAAAACTAAAAATGCTTCTTGTCTCCCTTCCTAAAAAAACGCAGAAATCACAACTTAAAGATGAACTACGTAGTGCTTTTTTTAAACAATACTCCCCTAAAAAAGAGGAGTTTAGTTTTGTTTACAAGATCTCATATCCAAATGCTCAGAAATTAAGTGGTGATGATGTATTTGAAGCACTTCAAAAAAAGATTTCTCTATATATTTTAAGTGAATATGGTGTCTCAAATATCGAGGACAATGCTATTCTTACCAACAAAGGTATGAGTAGTTCTACAAAAAACTACACTTTAGGCACAACAGAGTCAAACTTTTTAAACAACTTTGACAACTCTTACCATTACGAACAAGACAAGACAACACGAAGTGGTGTTGTAAGCTTTATCTTCTACCCTTTTGTTATGCTCAAGCAAAACCATAATCTCAGTGAAGATACTTTTATCAAAGGACACAGTAATGTTATCACAGAGTTTGCAGAGATAAAAAGTAAAGATGGGTTTTCAAATATCAAATTCAATTTAGAAAAGAATGACAAAGAGAAGATAAAAAAGTTCATCATTAACTACACTAAAAGCTACTCAGTAGATATCTCTAGTAGTGTGAACCAGATTTCAAACAAGATTTTAAAATATAATCGTGTAGCAATGGGACTTTTTCGTGCTTATCCGGAGTGTCAAAGTATAGGTTGTCTTGATACAACGATAAGAGAAAAACTTGATGCTTTTTCTACTATCAAAAAGAGTAAAACTTATGTTTACAATGTCGACTTATCAAATGATGATGACCTTGAATATGTAGTACTTCCAGCATTTAGAAAACTTAAAAAATATCTTAGACGTGATACTCAAATGAGTTCACTTGAAGATACCGAAATAATCGATGGAGATAAGTTTTCTAAAAATACTATGGAGTCAAAGTTCATAGCAGTTGTTAAAAAAGTAGTAGTCACTCCATATATCAAAGGTTCAGATAAACTTGGTCTTAATTTTAAAGTGACTGTCTCATTTGAAGAGTCCGACCTCTGCTCTCAGTACCTCCAAGGAATGAGTGAAAACAGACTTTATGGTATGAAGTTTGTCCAGTTAAAATCAGATAGTGGCACTATAGAAGTAAGTCAAACAGAAATTACAAACCAACTCTTTAAGAAAATTCTTCCACATGCACCTAGAGAAAAGCAATGTCACCAGAGTAGAGGTGCTAACAAACCTGTAAACTGTCTCTCTTATGATTCACTTGATGCATTTTTAGAGAAACTCAATAAAAAGTCTAGAAAATATGCTTATAGATTTTTAACTTGTAAAGAGGCTCTTTTCTTTTCTACTTGTGGTGGAAAACAGAAGTTCTGTTGGGGGAACCAGACAGAGTATGATAAATATGAGTTTATTAGAGATGGTAAATATGACCTAACTATCAAAACAGTGGCTCAGAAAAAATCTAATGCCCTAAACCTATACGATCTTTGTGGAAATACTTCTGAATACTGTACAGATAAACGTGGTTGGTATAGAACTTTTGGAAGTAATGTAGGAAAACTAGAGCCTCGTATCTTTAGAAATAGCTATGCCGATGTTAGCGGAATGAGACTTGTAAGAGAGATAAAATGAAACCAATTCTTTTAACTATACTTCTAGCAAATTCAGTCTGGTCTAATGAACCACTATGGATTATGGATCCCTCAATGAGTGGAGAGTATGTTGGAGCAATTGGATGTGCTAAAGATATGAACAATACTGCTAGACAAGAAAAAATCGCTCTACTACGGGCAAAAGGCTCTATATCTCAAGAGATAGAGACAAGAGTCGAAGATAAGATGCACCATGAGTCAACTCTTGAAGATGATATCTTCGAAGAGGAGTTTAGTTTTGAGTCCCAACAGAAAAGTAATACTACATTTGAGACAAAAAAAATGGCTACTTATCTCTACAAAAATGGACTTTTATGTATTTGGATTATCAAAAAATGATACTATAAGTTTTAGTATATTAAAATTATATATAACAAAAAAGGAAGACAAAAAATGAAAAAAATAATTATACTCTCAGCTATTACAGCGCTTACACTAAGTGCTGATCCATTAGCAACCTATATCGGGGCAAAAGCAAAGGCAATGGGTGGTGCTTTTACTGCTGTAGCAAATAATAATTCTGCTATGTATTTTAACCCTGCAGGACTTGTAAACTTTGATGGTTTAGAGAACACTATGCTTACATTTGAAGCCGGTACAGGTGCTAAACGTGATCAAGAAGGAGCTACATTTGAGGATGAACACACTAGTTCTGGTTCATATTTTTTTGGTATCTCTTCAATAGGTACAGATGCCGGTTTTGGCTTTGCAATGTACTCTCTATATGACTTAAATCTTCAATATGCTGCAAATTCTTATGTTAAAGAAGAAGTTGAAGTAATGTCCATCTCTGGTGCATTTAAACTAATTGATCAACTCTATCCATATGGTGGTAAACTTTCACTAGGTGTAACAGGAGCTTATGCTTCAAGTTTTAGTGGTGAAGCTGATGATACACTTGATGTTGGTGGTTATTTTTACGCTATTGGTCTTAAATACAGAGCATTGAATCATCATGCTCTTAAAATTGACATAGGGGCTAACTATCGTTCAGCTGCAACTCTTGAGAGTGATTCTGAGCTTTATGTAAATACTTTTATTGGTGTTGGTGTACCCCAAGAGACTGCTTTTGGGGTAGCTTTCTCTTATGGAACAGAGTTCGGACTTTTTACTCTGGCTGGCGACTATAAAGATACAGCTTATGAAGAAGCGACAACAACTGAAACTTTCCCTACTATTCATATTTCTGATGTAACTACAACAAATATAGGTCTTGAGTTTGCGACATCTCTCTATCAACTAAGAGCTGGTACATATAAAAGTGCTTATTCTGATGATACAATTATAGATGGTGATGTAACCGGTATTACAGCTGGTGCAGGAGTGGTTATTGCTGGTTCATTTAGTCTTGAAGTTGCTTACGATAACAGAACATATACTAGAGGAACGGAAGAAGCTACTACACCTTTCTACACAGTATCAGGAAATATGGCTTTTTAACAAAGCCTTTCCTTCTTTTAATAAAGACCTCTTATAGGTCTTTATATGCCACCTTATAAACTTTCATTCTTCTTCTTACTCTTTTTAAATAGTTTTTAGGCTCATCAAATCTCAAGTCACTGAGTAGATGCTTATAAACTTGTTCTGAACTCATAGCATTAATTTTTGGTGCAGCTTTATTCATGTTATATTTTCGAGTAAATGCCCATGCAATATTTCCAGCACCAGTATTATATGCAGCGATCGTACAGTAAAGTCTAGTTTGTGGATCTTTAATTTTTCTCAAGTATCTATAGTAGAGAACATTTAAGTATGCTGTACCCATCTCTATATTATTAGTTGAGTTGTACAGGTAAGTTGCACTTGGCTGACTTTTCTTCTTATGAAATATTTTAAAAACATCGCGTCCAGCTGTACGAGGTACGATTTGCATCAAACCAAATGCAGGGATATGAGACTTAGCAAAAGGGTTAAAGTTACTCTCCGTTTGCATAATTGCGAATACTAACTCATTTGGTAGTTTAAATCTTCTAGCATTTTTTGCTACTTCTTTTTGATAAACAGCAGAAAGTTTTATCTTAGAGTTTTTAGGTAATTTAACTGTTACTTTATAAACTTTCTCTTTTTTATTTTTTGCTTTAGTAGTTGTAATTTTATTTTTCTTAAGTGTATTAGTTGCATAAGTTTTCACTTGATTTCTACTTGGTTTAGAGTTGAAAATCACTGTACTTAAAATTGGTTTTGCATTTACACCTGATGTAACTACCTCACTAGAAGTAGAAATTTTAGCCACTCTTTTTTGAAGTGGATCAGTCTGAACTACTTGTTTAGTGTTTTTACTTACGATGTAAGAGATACGCTCTTTAATCTTACTCGTTGCATCTTTAAGCGTCTTTGCTATTACCTCAACAGTATAACTATTCTTCTCAAAGTTCACTTCAGAACGACTCTTTTTATCATCCGTATAACTCACCCACTCTTGTTTCGTAGAGAGTTTTGGCTCTTTCCAGTAAGTCTTTAACTCTTTTTTATAGCTTGAGTACTCTTTTTCAAGTTCTGTTTTATAATCGCCAAACTCTTTTTGTTGCGCTTGTTTTGATGCCTCAAACTCAGCCATCATCTTAGCCATAGCATCATCTCTTTCGTTAGAGATAAGCAGTGCACTAAATGCTAATGTAATTAATAGTTTCTTCATTTTTTCACCTTTATTATTTTGTCATTTCTTGACGAAGTCTTTCAAACTCTTTTGGGTATTTTTCTTTTAACATTTTAAGAAAGTCCATATTTCTTATATCTTGAGACATTACAACTTTTTTCCATTTTTGATACTTCTCTTCTGTAACCTCAGTTAAATCTTTCTCTTTTTCTTTTTCTTTCTTTTTATCTTCAACAATAATAATTTTCTCTACTGATGTTTTAGTAAGGTTTTCATCTACTTTCTTAGGAGCGACAACAGCAATTACTTTGGCATAAAGAGACTTATTTACTGTAATACTTACAAGCTTAGGTGCACTTGTTTTTTGTGGTGTTTGGATTTCATATCCAAATGTATCTATTCCAACAAAACCTTCCTCAGACACATACTCAAAACTACCACTTTCATGCATCGTGACTGTACCATGTATCGGTTTTCTACTTACACTAAACTCTAAGTTATCACTATTAACAGCTGTAAGTGACTCTGAAAATCTAGCTTCACTTGTAGTAGTGAACTGTTTTGTTTTTGCATCATTAAAAACTGTCAACTCACTAGATGTTAAGAAGTTTAAAGTCACCGTATTTTTTGAACCTGGTGTTGTATCTATCTCCCCACTTACATTTTGGTTCGCATACTTTACAACATATCTAGCTTCACCCTCACACTGGTTTATAGTCTGAGGCATATTGATTTTTATCATCTGACCATTAATAACTATACTTGGTTCTTTATCTGTTTGAAATATAACTGTTGGATAAGTCTGTCCAGTTAAATCCTCAGAAATAATTTTATTTTCAAATAGGTCACTATTAAAGCTATCAACTAAGGGACACTTTCCTTTAGCCATTATCTTATAAGTATGGTCTCCATCTTTTATATATCTTTTTTCATTGTTTTTAATCACCTTATTGTCAAGTGTAATTACAATATCTTCTGCCCCACTCAGATTAAACACAACATACTGAGGATTTGTTCTGTCTTGTATCTCTTTTAGTAGTTTTCTTTTTTCATTAAGTTTACTAAAATCATTTGATTTATAGTTCTTTTTATAAAGTTTAAAAAGAGCTCTTGTCACCTCTAGTTGTTCATAAAGATTATCAGTTATATTCTTATATCTCTTTACTGGGTCTTTAGATAAGCTATTTTCACTTATTCTCATAGCATCAGCATACATTTTTTGAGATATCTCAAATAGGCTCTCTTTTTTCAACATAACACAAATATCACCATCTTTTTTTACTTCAAGAAGTTGAGCATCAAAAATATCTAACATTTCAGTAGAGTCACTCGATGTAAAGATAGAGGTAAAAGTATCAAAGAAACCTTTTTCTTCATCTTTCTTTCCATTTAAGAATAGCTTTTTATTAAGAGCTATTTTTGCTTTTTCTTTAGTTTTTTTACAACTTTTGAAAAAAAGTGAGTTAGAGTAAGCAATAGATTTAGTGTAAAGATCAGTAAACTCTTTCTCTTTTTTATTAAGTATTGTCTGTTGCTCTGTTGTATCCTTGTCATCTAAAAACACTGGCATTAAAAATGAAAGTTGTTTGATGTTTGAGATCCATGTTGAAAGTCTTTGTATCTTCTCATCAGTATCTTTAGGAAGATTTGATGTGTCGTAAAGAAGAGCTTGCTTGAGTAGTTTGTCTGTATTAGAGACTTGATCGTCTTTATGAACAACTGCACATACCTCTTTATTTTTATTTTTATACTCTATATTAACAAGAGAGAGGTTTGTCGTTGAACTTGTATAGTCAGAAATTTTTGACTTTACATTTGCATCACTACTTACTACAATAGTCTGTTCAATATGTGTACTAACACGAGATTGAATATTTCCACTTAGTGTGTAAAGAGCATCTTGTTTTGTTGTAGCACAACCCTCATAGGTTTTACTAAATACTGAAGCAGCAAATGAGCTAGATGCTATAAGGGTAGCAGTGAGTAAAAATGTAAGTTTCAAATTTTTCCTTTAATTATTTATCTAGTACCATCCAGATGTAGAGTTCATGTGAACTTCTATCCATCCATGCATCTTGAATATGTGCCGTTATACTAGCGTTTGCACTATATGTACTATGGTCTGTTGTTTTAAACGTTGATTGTGATTTTGTAGCTGTTTCTTCTTTTGTCATATGTAGTTTCACTCTAACTTTTGTTTGAAGTGAAAGTTCATCTAAGGCACGTTTAATGGCAAGTTTTCTCTGAGTTGAGATTGATTGATCATATGTTCTTCCGGCTACACCAACAGAACCTCTATGCCCATCCATACTTGGAGTTAGTACCCAAATAGGTGTAGCATTAGGATCTTTTGGCTGAGGAGAAGAAGAACATGCTGCAAAAGAGAGAAAGAGTACAACTAAAAGAAGTTGTACCTTTTTCATTATTTAGCTAAAGCTGCATCCATAGCGTCAAATGCTTTTGATGCTTGGAATTGTTGCCATAAAGCATTGTCGTTTTTGAAACTTGTTTTTGCAGTTTCATTAACTTTTTCATTGATGTAATCTTCAGGAACAGTCATTAAAATATAAATGTTTCCAGAAGGAGCTTCCCAGTAGTCAACCGCTTTAGAACGTGCTAAATCTACTTGAGCCATTTGATCATCAACTGCTTGAGTCATTTTATCTACAGTTTCGCTATCAGCTGAACCTGTTGTTTGAGTGAAACCTTTCATTCTTGATTTTACTTGAACTTTGATCTGCTGAGCAAGATCTGAACGACCGTTCATCTGTGCAACTTTGCGCATGTGAGCCATACCAGCTCCACTTTTTTCACCAATACCAACACCGGCATAAGCGCCTTCCATCATTGGAATACAAGTCCACTTAGGAGCAAGTACATTTTCTTGTTTACAACCAAAAGTTGATACTGCTGGTTCTGCTGGTTTTGGTGTCTCTCCACCACATCCTACTAATGTTGCTGCGATTAAAGCTGCAGCTGAGATTGATATGAAACTATTTTTCATTTTTTGTCCTTATTTTTATCTAGTGAATTATATCTACATAATTCTTAAATTTTATTATAATTTAACTACAAATAATATTTTTAATATTTTGTACTAAACACCTAAGCTTCTTATAGCAGTAGTATATAAAGAGTTTATGACAGCTTGTGTCACTCCTAAGAGACTTCATTATAAATATGTTAAGCATCTTTAGCTAAAATTGCATTACTAAAACAAAAGGCTTTTACATGGTTGTTACTCGTTTCGCACCTTCTCCTACTGGATACTTACACATCGGTGGTCTTAGAACTGCTTTATTATCTTACCTATGGGCTAAGAAAAATGGTGGAAAATTTGTTCTTCGCATAGAAGATACAGATAAGGCTCGTAACTCTGAAGAAGCAACTGCTGCTATTTTAAAAGCATTTGAGTGGTTAGGTCTTGAAGCAGATGGTGAGATAACATACCAGAGCCAGCGTGATGAGATTTATGCAAAGTACATCAAGCAACTTCTTGATGAGGGTAAAGCTTATAAGTGTTATATGTCAAAAGAAGAACTTACAGAGCTACGTGAGACTCAAATGGCAGCTAAAGAGCGTACTATGTACGATGGTCGTTACCGTGATTTCACAGGGACACCTCCAGCGGGTGTTGAACCTGTCATCCGTATTAAGTCTCCTAAAACTGGTGAGATTTTAGTAAAAGATGGTGTTAAAGGGACTATTAGCTTTCAAGCTGAAGATATCTTAGATGACTTTGTTATAGCAAGAGCAGATGGTGCTCCGACATATAACTTTGTTGTTGCAATCGATGACCACCTTATGGGAATCAACGAAGTTATTCGTGGAGATGACCACTTATCTAACACACCTAAACAGATAGTAGTTTACGAAGCTCTTGGTTTTGATATTCCAGCATTTTATCATGTACCAATGATTCATAACTCAAATGGTAAAAAACTATCTAAGCGTGATGGTGCTACGGATGTTATGGATTATAAAGAGATGGGTTACAAGCCTCAAGCTCTTCTTAACTTCCTTGTACGCTTAGGATGGTCACATGGAGATCAAGAAATATTTTCATTTGAAGAGATGATAGAACTATTTGACCCTAAAGATATCAATAAGTCAGCTTCAATTTACAACACAGAAAAGCTTGACTGGTTAAACGCCCACTACATCAAAAACACTCCAAACACAGAGTTAGCAGAACTTCTGACTACTTATGATGTAGTTTTAACTTCACACGATAAAAAAGAGATTCTTCTTGACGCACTTAAAGAGCGTGCTAAAACTCTTAAAGAGTTAGCATCACTTGTGACTGAGATAGTTACAACACCTGAGTCTTATGACACAAAAGCTGTAAAAAAAGCATTTAAAGGTGAGCCTATTCCTATCTTAAATGCATTTGGAGCCAAACTTACAAAAGCAGATGAGCTTCATCTTCCAAGTGACTACCACTCTTTAATGGAAGAAGTAGTAACCGAGATGGAGATAGGCTTTGGTAAAATTGGTATGCCACTTCGTGTAGCACTTTTAGGAAAAATGGGTGGACCAAACATAGATGTTATTATGGCAGTTATCGGTAAAGATGAAACTCTTCTTCGCATAGCGAATGCCATCTCTGCGAACTCTTAAATAACAAGGGGGGGGGACTAAGTGAATCCTACTCTTTTTACTTTAGCCCTACTAGGAGTCTTCTCACTTCTAAACATGTACATATCTAAGCGACTTATAACTCACTTAGACATAAGTTCCAAAGCCAAAAAACTTTTTAAATATTTTTTATATCTTAATCTTTTTGGCATTTTTCTCTACTCAATGGGACGATACTTCATAGAGTTTCCTTCTTTTTTATATTTTATTTTTTCACTTCCAATTGGTGTAGTCTTTTTACTTTTTTGTACTGCTATCGTTTATGACATACTGCGAGTTGTTTTACATAACACTCCTCTCTCAGATAAACGCCGAAAGTTTTTTAAACGCTCACTTGATATCTCTTCAGCCCTTATAGCTACTTCCCTCTCTACAAAAGCTATCTTAAATGCTCGTCATATAGAACTAGAAACAATTGCTATCAAAATCAAAAAACTCAAAAAAGAGTACAAAATTTTGCAAATAAGTGACATTCATATAGGTGGGATAATCGATCAAAACTTTATTAAAAATATAGTAGAACGAGTCAATGCTAAAAAACCTGACCTAGTAGTTATCACCGGTGATTTAGTAGATATAGATGTAGACAAGGCTCAAGATGCACTTAGTGAACTCTCGTTCTTAGAGTCCAAATATGGTACTTACTTCATAGTAGGAAATCACGAGTACTTTCATAATATTGAAAAAATCATCAAGAGAGTAAAAGCCCTCGGTATAAGAGTTTTAGAAAATGAAAATCTCTACATTGGAGAGGCAGGAAAAGGCTTTAACCTTGTTGGAGTTTACGACCTCTTTGGATATAGGATGGGAATGTATATGCCAGACATCACAAAGGCACTTATAGGTAAAGACAGTAAATCTCCAACAGTTTTGCTTGCCCACCAACCAAAATTTATAGAGGAAGTACCCGAAGGAGTTGACTTAATGTTAAGCGGTCATACTCATGGAGGACAACTTTTTCCATTTCAAGCTCTTGTACAACTCCAACAAGGCTATGTAAAAGGACTGCATCAACATAACGATGAGCTCCAAATCTACATCAACAAAGGTACTGGTTTTTGGGGACCACCAATGAGACTTGGTGCAAGTGCTGAGATAACAGAGATAACTCTTAGTTAGAAGGTAAAACTCCATATATTTTTGCACGAAGTAAAATCTCTTTTGAGTAGGCAGACATAGTTAAAGTTTCTGCCATTTTTTCATTTTGATTAAACACTTTCAATGAAGACTCTTCTATCTCTTTTGCTTCTTCAAACGCCAGTTGAGTAACCTTATAAAGTTCATTAATTATCTCTATTTGTGATGGGTGAATGATAGTTTTAGAAAAAAGACCCTCTTTTAAATCTCTCTTAGCATCTCTAATAAAACCCTCTTCATTTTTAAAACATGGATAAACTCCTCCACTCACACCAAAACCTACACTTTTAAAAGTAGCGATAAAGTTTCCTATAACACTAGAAGTAGCACTAAAGTCAAAGATAGACTCATCACAACTTCTTCTCATTGAGAGTTGTCTTAGCATATCTTCAAGCCCAAAACGCACTAACAAGATAGTGTGTTTGTTAGTTACTATTTTCTCTTTTAGTTTATTAAGTTCTTGGGAATTAAAAAGCTCTTCTCCTTCAATACTAGGCATAATTAGGAAATCTTTATCTTTTAAAAATGAGAAGTATTCATCCGCATTTAGAAGTGAGAACTTTGCTAACACAAAACCTGTTAGATTAGAAATATCTTTTAATTTTAGTAGTGCCTTTAAATGATCTGTATCTCTTGCTCTTAAAAAAATGAGAGGAGATGAAGAAGAGATGTTTTTTAAAATAGCCTCTATATTTTGCATAGCCTCTAAAAAATCTTCCTCTTCTAGACCATCTTCAAAGTCAATCACTAAACTTTTCAAAGTGAAGTATTTTTTCTTATTTACAATGGCATCTAGATACTTATGTGAAGCAGGTACAAAAAGTGTCCCTCCAAGATGAAAATGACTTATACTCATCTATCTACCCTAAACCAACCAGCTATTGAGTAGCGTTTAGAGGAGGCAACTAAAACTTCGTGGGGAAATTTATCACTCAAAAAAACTACTAGGGTTCCACTAGTAGGAGTAACCTTTATAATTTTTTTATGATTTTTATCATAGATAACTAACTCTCCGCCATCTTTTTCACGCCACTCTTCATTAAGGTAGAGTACTGTTGTTACTACACGATTTTTACTCCCCTTAAAAGCATCAAGATGTTTTTCATAAAAATCACCCTCCTCATAAAGAGCATAGTGAGCTTCATAATACTTAATACCCAAATATAATTCTTGGTTTAACTTATCTCTTAGCTCAGCACTAAACATTAAGTATTCACTCTTAGCTCCACCATCTTCATCTAACCAAATAGTCTTATCTGAGCGTTTAGATCTGTCTATATGAAGCTTATTTGTACTCGATATACCAGCACTTTTAAAACTCTTTTGGTTCTGAGCATCTTGAAGTAAAGAACTACAAAGTTCTTTTGAAAGAGCATCTTTGAGAACGATATAACCATCTTCCACTAAAGCATCCATTATTTTTAAATACATATCTTGATTCATAAATGTATTTTAACAAAACTATGTTTAAAAAAAGCCTTTATTATAAATAATATGTATATAAATTATTTGTTTATGTTAATTAAATCAAAAAAATAAACTTGGTCTTACGGCCAGGAATGAATATGCAAATAGCTTTTATACAACTTCTCAATGCTTCTTTTAAAAGAGCGAATTATGTAAAATATTGCTATAATCAATCTATAGGAGTTTTTTATGAGTAATGATTTAGATCTATCAGTGAAAAATTTAGCAAGAAGTATGTCCGTTCTAGTTGTAGACGATGATGAGTTGACATTAGAAATATATAAGTCTATTTTTGGTGAGCTGTTCTTAAAAGTGCATACAGCTAAAGATGGAAATGAAGCTTATGAGATTTGGAATGATCATACTAAAAAGATAGACTTAATCATCACAGATATTATGATGCCAAACCTAGATGGGTTTGGCCTAATAAATAAGATAAGAAAAGACTCTAGTACACAGCATATTCTAGTAGTTACAAGTCTTGATGATTTAAATGAGATGAGAGATATTATCAACCTTGGTGTTGATGGAATCATCCTAAAGCCTTTTAATCAAGAGAAGGTTCTTCCTCTATTAGCTAGAGTTTTAGAAGTTATCAAAGCAAAAAAAATTCTTAAAAGACAAGTTTTTCAACTCAAACTCTTATCTCAAGACAAGATTGCACTTAAAGCATCTGCTAAACAGGCTAACACTCAAGAGACTAAGATTTCAATGTCAAAAGCTAACAAACCTATACTAGAAGAGAAAAAACAGAAGAGTTCTCTCTCAAGTAAATATAAAATTAGAACTACCCTTGTTGGTTCAGATGCAAATGAACTAGACAATATAGTCGACTATAACGATACAGAAAATATTGACTCACTACTTCACTCTATCCACGAGTATGAATCCTTTATCATAGACTTAGAGTCACAACCCATAGAAGATACTATACAGCATCTCGTATCTTCTACTCAACCTATCGCTCAACTTGTAAAACTAATGAATAATATCGGTTCTTTTAGTGTGGCAGTTGATGCTGGAGAAAATCTCATAAACTTTATCCAAACGATGCCGAGTGATAAACTTCAAGATGCAGATAAAAAAGAACTGTTCTTTGATGCATACCTTTCAATGTTTCAAGATATTGAAAAGTGGCTAAATGTTGTTTTCATAGATAAAGAAGCTTCAAATATAAACTATTTTGATGCCTCATTTGCAAATACTTGTTTAGAGTTAGAGACTATTTTTGCAGATGTAGATATGGTAGAGGATGATAGCGAGTTAGAGTTTTTTTAACTCCTCGTTAAGGTTAAATACCTCATCGATTAACTTCTCATAATTAAGAGAGCTTTGCTCTTTTGCACCTTTTTCTATAGACGAAAATATCTCATACATCTTCATCACTTGTAAGTTTCCAGATCGACCCTTTAGTTTATGTGCTAAATCTTTCATAGCTATAAAGTCTTCTGCTTGAGCCATTCCAATAAGTACTACTAATTCTTCATCAAGAGAGAGTATAAACTTATCTAAAAACTTTTTCATTGTCTCTACTGGTAGATTTAAACTCTTTGAAGCTTTTTCTATATCGTATTCAAAATCTTTTTTTGAAAATAAAAACTTTTCTAATACAACTTCTAAAGCCTCTTGAGTCACTGGTTTTATAATGATGTCGTCCATGCCACACTTAAGTAGTCTCTCTCTATCTTTTTCATCTATACTAGCACCGACTGCTACGATAGGTACTCGTTGGAGGTTATGTTCTTTTTCATACTCTCTTATAAGCTCTGTAGCCTTATCTCCATCCATGATTGGCATATTGATATCCATAAAGACAAGGCTTATTAGCTCTTCATTTTTTATAAATTCTACAGCCTCTTTACCATTCTCTAATATAATACTTTGGAGGTCAAAAATCTCTAATCTCATCTCCAAGACTTCTTGATTAAAGATATCATCATCTACTATTAAAATCTTCATATTTCCATCCTTGGCGCTTAAATTATTCACTATTATTCCATAATTTAATAAAATATAATAGAAAATTGTGAAATAAGACTTTGCAAAGACAATGTTTATGTATACTAGCTGTAAAATAATTTTAATTCTATTAACGAAGGATATGAAATGGCTACAATTTTGATAGTAGATGATGCAAGTTTAATCCGTTCAGTTGCTAAAAAAGCGGCAATGGCAGCGGGACATGAAGTTGTTGTTGCTGAAGATGGACAAAAAGGGCTTGATGCTATTGCCTTAACTAAATTTGACCTAATTTTCTCAGATGTAAATATGCCTGTGATGGGTGGACTAGATATGGTTGCTACTATTAAGCAGATGAATGAGTACAAGTTTACTCCCATCGTTATGCTTACAACAGAGTCTAACCCAGAACTTAAGGCAAAAGGAAAAGAGTTAGGTGTAAAAGCATGGCTACTCAAACCCTTTAATAAAGACAAGTTTCTTATGGCAGTTGAAAAACTACTAGGATAAATTTATGTTTTTGCAAAATGAAAACTTTACTATCTACGAGGTCGAAGAGCTCAAAGATAGTTTTATCTCAGAACTTTCTCACCCTAAAGTAGTTATCGATATGCAAAATATTATTAAAATCGATATGTCTGCTATATCCCTTCTTATATCTCTAAAAAAATCAGCATTAAAAGAAGAGAAAGAGTTTATCTTGGAAAATTGTACAGATGAAATACTTCATGCCCTGAGTATTTCTGGTTGCGATTCTTACCTAGGAGTCTAAGATGGATGAAGATTTAGAACTCTTTTATGAAGATTCTAGTGAACAACTTAGCATAATGGAAGAAGCATTACTCGACATCTCTGATGTTGGAGTAAATGATGAAAACATGGGTGGTCTATTTCGTGCGATGCACACAATCAAAGGTACAGCAGGAATGTTTGGCTTTGATGATTTAGTTTCTTTCACTCATATCGCTGAAAACCTTCTTGATGAGATGCGCTCAAATCAAACTCCTTTTAGTGAGGAACTTCTCCAGCTTTTTTTACAGACAAAAGACCACACAGCTATTTTGGTTGAGTGTAGTGTAAACAAAGAGAGTCTCAGTGAAAGTGCCTTAGAAAACCAAAAAGAGTTAAGTACACAACTCTCAGCACTTTTAAATGCTAACTCTACACAAATAAAAGAAGAAATTGTTGTAGAGAGTTCTAGTGAAACAGAGCTTGACTTTACAGAGCTAAATTCTAACGATGGCGATATGTGGCATGTCTCAGTTCGATTTAGTGAAGACTTCTTTACTTCTGGTATGGATGTCCTCTCTATCTTTAATTACTTTAACAAAATTGGCGAGATAGTTATGAATACTCCTATTTTGACGGATATTCCACTCATACATAATATACAACCTCTGACTGCTTATATCGGTTTTGAGATGGAATTTCAATCTGAATGTACAAAAGAAGATATAGAAGAGATTTTTGAATTTGTTGAAGATGATGTTACTCTTTTTATTTTTAAAACTCCAAATCCTATAGCTTATGAAGAACTTCTTGAAGCTTACGATGGACTAGAAGGAATTTTACTTGAAGCTGGTGTTTACGAAGAAGAAAGTCTTGAAAAAATTGAAGAAAGGATTCAAGAAGTTCAAGAAACTCTTGAAAATAAAAAAGAAGATCTTTCAGTAAATGTAGAAAAAAAGATAGCTACTCCTCCAAAAAATGAACCAAAAGCTTCTAAAAAGATCACTTCCAGTAGTCTAAGAGTAGACTCTACTAAAATTGATGCTCTAATAAATCAAATGAGTGAGATCGTCATAGCAAATGCCAAGGTAGAAACTCTCGCCTCAGCAAATGCGGATAGTGACCTCCAAGAGTCAATAGAGACACTTAAGCTTCTACTCGAAGATGTAAGAGATAAGGTTATGGGCATACGTATGGTAGCAGTAGAGAGTAGTTTTTCTAAACTCAAACGTATCGTTAATGACACTACAAAAAAACTCGGTAAAGAGATAGAGTTTGAAATCATCGGTGGAGAGACAGAACTTGATAAAACTATAGTTGAAAAACTTTCTGACCCTCTGATGCATATGCTTAGAAATTCTGTTGACCATGGGATAGAGATGCCTACCGTAAGAGAGGACAATGGTAAAAATAGAGTAGGAAAAATCACACTTAAAGCCTACACAGACTCAGGAATGATAGTCATAGAGATCATTGATGATGGTGGAGGGATAAACAAAGAACTTGTTCTTCGTATCGCAAAAGAGAAAGGTATAGTTGCAGAAGATGCTATATTAAGTGATAAGGAAATATTTAAACTTATCTTTGCAGCTGGTTTTTCTACTGCAACTGAAGTAACAGATATCTCTGGTCGTGGAGTGGGGATGGATGTAGTAAGAAGTAATATTGAAGAGCTTCGTGGAACACTAGATATAGATTCAAAAGTCAATAAGGGCTCTACTATAACTATCAGACTCCCTCTCACTCTTGCCATAATTGGTGGTTTTGTAGTTCAGGTTGGAAACACTAAGTACATTATTCCACTTGAGATGATAAAAGAGTGTATTGAACTCACACCTAAAATGAGAGAAGATATGCGAAAGAACAGCTTCATAAATCTAAGAGGAGAAATTCTTCCTATCTTAGATATAAGAAAACATTTTAATGAAAAAGAGTATCCAGACTTACGAGAAAACATTGTAGTAATAAAATATGCAAATCAAATTATAGGGCTAAGTGTAGATGAATTATATGGAGAGATGCAGACAGTAGTAAAACCTCTTGGAAAAATATTTACAGCTACAAAAGGTTTAAGTGGTGGAACTATCTTAGGAAGTGGTGAAATTGCACTGATTTTTGATATAGCAAAGCTTATAGAGAGTACAACACAAGGAGAAGAGAATGTCTAAAGAAATAATAATTAACGATATACAGATGATTACATCCCAAACTGATGCTAAAGGGGTTATCACTTATGTAAATGATATCTTTTGCAAAATAGCTGGGTATGAACGTAGTGAACTTATAGGTAAAAACCATAACATTATTCGTCATGAAGATATGCCAAAGGCTGTTTTTAAACTACTTTGGAACAACTTAAACCAAGGAACTCCTATTTATGCTTTTGTAAAGAACAAGGCAAAAAATGGAGACTTCTACTGGGTAAAAGCTTATGTAAAACCACTCATGGAAAATGGTCAGTTTCAAGGTGCCATTTCTTATAGAAAACCAATAGACAGTTTTGCAAAAAGTGTAGTAGGTGAGCTCTATGCAACTCTTAGTGAATATGAAGAAGCTCATACTGTAGATGAATCTTACAATTTTTTGCTTAAATATCTTCAAGACAGAGACTTGAGTTATAACGAGTTTATTAATCGTACAAGCACCCAAAGAAGAATCTCTAATGTCGAAGCAATTAAGATAGATATCCAAAGGTTTAATACAGACCATATTATTTTTAAACTCAATATTCTTGATAAGGTCGCTAAAGGAATTGAGATAGAAGTAGTAGATAGTTGTTGCTGTGCCTTTGGTAAAGAGCTTACAAGATTAGGGAATAGTACATTTGCGACTCATCCTTCATGGAGTAAACTTATAAATGAACATAAAAAAGTACATGACCATATGAATGAGTATGTTCATAGAGAAGCAGCTGGGGCAAGTAAAAATGAGCTCTCTAGTATATTAAACATAGTAGACAATGACACTAAGAATATCTTTAAAAATCTTAATGAAGTCGTTAATCAAAGCAAATAAGGAGCTCCTATGTCAAAAATAACAATAGAAAAAAAAGAGTTAAAAAAGTTAAATAAGGCTCTAAAAAAAATAAATAAAGGAGAGTTTGATTTTGATGACTTAACATCTACAGATAAAGAGCTCTCAAAAACAGTCTCAATGATTAATACGATTAAAAGACAGTCTAAAAAAACTGTTAAGGACTCCAATGCTTTAGTAAAAAGTGTAGAAGAAGGTAGTCTAAATTTTCGAGTCGATACATCTTCGTTAAATGGTGACTATGCAAAAGTCATGGACAACAACAACTATACTCTAGATCTCATTGTGAGTGTTTTCAATGATTTAGGTGAAGCTATTCACAATCTTAGTGATGGGCATTTTGATACACTTATCACAAACAAATATGTTGGGGAACTTGGTATTTATGTAGAGAGTTTAAATACTCTTTCTCAAACATTAAATCACCTAAGTTTTGACTCAAGTCTTATTCAGAATGCAGTTGAAAAAGGTATGCTTAGTGTCAGAGTAGATACAAGTCACTACAAGGGTTCTTTTAAAGATATACATTCACCTACAAATATTATGTTAGGTACTGTACAAAATATCTTTTTAGATATAGAAAATACCGTCGTTCATATGAGAGATGGTGATTTTCAACAAAAGATTACAAATGAGTATGTTGGTGACTTAACACTTATAAAAGACTCGACAAATGACCTAAGTGAGATTCTTGACAGTATTGTTGGTGCTATTGGTCAAACACTTGGTGCATTAAGTGAAGGACGATTAGGTCAAAGAATAGACATGGTTCTTCCAGGTGAGTTTAATGCCATTAAGGAGCATACAAACTCTTTAGGTGTAACTCTTGAAGAGATAATCGGGGCTATTCGTGAATCACTCTCAGCTATGAGTGAAGGTGACTTAACTAAAAAAATTACTCTTGATTTACTTGGTGAGTTTGACACTATCAAAACAAATACAAACTCATTTATAGAATCACTCACACAAATAGTAGAAAAAATCGTCTCCTCTGCATCAGAGATGTCACTTGCTTCCTCAGAAGTGAACTCTACCTCTCAAATACTTTCAAGTGGTGCAGAAGAACAAGCTAGTTCGTTAGAGGAGACTACTTCTGCCATAGAAGAGATGAGTGGAAGTGTAGACATGTCAGCTAAAAATGCACAAAACACTAATGTTATAGCAGAAGAAACAGCAACAATGGCTAAACGTGGGTCAGAGTCTGTAACAGCTACAGTAGATGCTATGAAAACTATTGCAGATAGAATCAAAATCATCGAAGATATCGTTTATCAAACAAACTTACTAGCACTTAATGCCGCTATTGAGGCTGCTCGTGCAGGTGAGCATGGTAAAGGATTTGCAGTAGTTGCAGCTGAAGTTAGAAAACTAGCTAAACGCTCACAAATCGCAGCTTCAGAGATAAGTAAGATAACACTTAACAGTGTAAAAGTAAGTGAAGAAGCAGGTGTTGAGATAGGAAATATCGTTCCAAAGATTCAAGAAACAGCTACACTTGTAAAAGATATAGCAACTGCTTCAAATGAGCAAAATGTAGGAATTGAACAGATAACAGTAGCTATGAATGAACTAGATAAAGTTACACAGTCCAACGCTAGTAGCTCCCAAGAGTTAGCAAGTGCTGCTGAAGAGTTAGACTCTCAAGCAATGGCACTAACTCAACTTATGAAGTTTTTCACAGTTGATTCTGCCAATACTCAGACTATCATCTCCCCTAATTTTGAATCTTCTGCAAGACCTGCAGAGATTAAAACTGAAGAGAGTGATGATGATTCTCTTGACTTGAATGACTTCAAAAGATTTTAGGATATAAAGATGCAAGAGTTAGATTTCTTTGATGAAGATGAACTTTACTATACCGATGGTGAACAGTACTTTCTCTTTTATGCAGATGATGAAATTTATGCCATTGAAGCTACCTTCATAAATGAAATAGTTGAGTATCAAGAATTTACAAAAGTACCTAATCTGCAACCCTGTATACTTGGTGTCACAAATATTCGTGGACATATTATAGGGGTAGTTGATTTTCTCTCTAGATGTTCACTAGGACAGAGTCAGGTAAGCTCAAAAAGTTCTTTTGTAGTTATAAACCATGAAGGAGAAAACATCGCTCTTCTAGTAGATGAGATTTACGAAGTCGATGGCTTTAGCGATGAGATGACAAAAGAGAGTCCATCTTTTGGTACAAGAATAGACTCTAGGTTTGTAAAAAACATCATTAGATATAGAGAACAAAATGTTTTTTTACTAAACCTAGAAACACTGCTTGACTTTAATGAACTCTCAAAAGAGGTAAATGATGGATGAACAGTATGATGAAGAGGAGATAGATCTCCTTAAGCTTGTTAGTACCAATGCAAATGATGCAAATCAGTTCATAATATTTTATGGTTCCAACAATGAACTCTATGCTAAGAATGTCTCTAAAATAGAAGAGTTAGTTATCTATAAAGAGATAGATATTGTTCGTAATGAGGATGATAGTTATGTAGTTGGGACTGGTGACATTCGAGGTGAATTAACAACTATCATAAACTTTGATAAATGGGTGGGAAATAAACCACTTCAAGAAGAAGAGTATGAGTTAATTATCGTTGCATCTTATGGTGGTCATCGTCTTGGTATAGTAGTTAAAAGTGTTGAGAATATCATAACAATAGATTCAGAAGATATGAGTGATAACTCAAGTGCAAATCCTAAATCCACATTTATGGCAAAAGTAAAACTCTACTCAAAAGATAAAATGGTCACAATTTTTGATAGTGATATGATGCTCTCAGATATCTTTCCAGATGTTGAAGAAAAGAGTGACTCCCATATGAATATGATGGCCTTTAAAGTAAACTCGAAGAAGGTATTTATGTTTGCAGATGATAGTAAGTTTATACGAACTATGCTTGAAAAGCTCTGCCATAAGCTTGGTCTACGTTATGAAATATATGAGAATGGTCTTGAGCTTTTAACTGCTGTACAAAAGAAAAATAGTAAAGAAATTGCACTTATTATCACAGATATAGAAATGCCGGTTATGGGTGGTCGTGAGCTTATAGAAAAAGTCAGAAATGATAGTGAATATAACCATATAAATATCATTGTCCATACAAATATGTCAAATGACATCATGAAAGATGAGCTCATTCGTCTTGGTGCTCAAAAAATCATAGGCAAGGTAAATATGCTCTCTCTTGCAGCAGCTATCGAAGAGTTGGTAAGATAATGAGCAATGTTGAACTATTCAATAATGAGTTTAAAACCTTTCAAAAAGTTATCTTTGACACTATAGGGATTACACTCAATGACTCTAAAAAAATCATGGTGCAGAGTAGACTCAACCGTCGAATAGTTCACTATAAGTTAGAGTCTTTTGCTGAGTACTTAAGAATCATTGCCATTAACCCTACAGAGAGAATGGAGATGATAAACCTCATCACTACAAACGAGACTTACTTCTTTAGGGAAGAGGCACATTTTGACTTTATAAAAGAGCTGATCTCCTCACGTAAAAGCATTAGACTTTGGAGTGCTGCTGCTTCCGTTGGTGCTGAAGCATACTCCCTTGCTATGCTTTTTAATGAGACACTTGATGAGTGGAGCATCCTAGGGAGTGATATTAACTCTGAGGTGATTAAAAAAGCCAAAAAAGGTCTTTACCCTCTTTCATGGATAGAAAAAATCCCCCAAGAGCTAAAGAAAAAGTACTGTTTACAAGGGACTGGAAAGTATGAAGGGCAATTTTTAATAGATAGAGTGCTCAGTAAAAACATGAGGTTTTTTGAGAACAATTTATTAGAGCGGAATGTCTCTATTGGAAAGTTTGATGTTATATTCTTAAGAAATGTTCTTCTGTATTTTAACAATGAAACAAAACAACAAGTAGTAGAAGATATAGTCTCAAACCTAGAGAGTGGAGGATACCTCATCATCTCTTTAACTGAAAATATACAAAGTGTAAATATACCAAATCTCAAACAGATCCGAACATCCATATATCAAAAGGACTAATATGATACATAATCTAAAAAAGTATTACGAATATAGCGTTAAAGACAAAAATCTTTTAATCTACTCTAACAGTGATTTTTCTAAGTATGACGAAGTTCTAGATAAATTTAAATCTAATAGAAGTATCGATATCAATGACTTGAGTCTTCACAAACTTAGCTCCTACATTGTTACACACTCAATTGACACTATACTTATAGACATAACACCTGAGGCAAAAAAAATATATGAAGTTCTTAAAAATCTCGATGAGAAGATAAATATCTTACTCTATCTTAGAATAGCTTGTGAAGAGCCTTTTCCTGAGCTTATTAATAGAAGTGAAGGAATTATTGCGGAACCTTTCGATGATGATGTTTTAAGGTATAAGTTTTTCACTATGCTTAGCTACAACTCTGCCATTGGTGCAATTAATAGTGCTTCATCTTCAATGAGTAAACTCCCTGTAATTGAAAAAGAAAATTTAGAAGATTATCTTGATACTTATGAGGGGCAGATACTTTTCCTAAGTGAATCTCTACAAGGAAGTGTTGAGAGACTCGACAGTGGAGAGCTAAACAAAGAACTTTTTAAAGAAGTTGCACAGCAAATAAATGAAGTTTCTTCTATCTTTGCAAACCACTTCTACACGAAAAAAGTTAGCCCAATTTTTACAGAATTAAGTGCCTACTTAAATGGATTAGAATTTAATAAGATAGAGATTGAAGATCTCGAAGGTTTTGAGTTTCTTTCTCGAATTATTGAAGATATAAATGCTTATGTTGTAGAGTACTTTGTAGATAGAATTTTTACTGATGTTTATGTATTTGAGGACTCTTTAACAAACTCTATACAATTTATGAAAGATAAACTCTCTCATACTGAAAATGTAGATAGCGAACTGGAGTTTTTTTAATGATAAAAGTTTTTATAATCGATGACTCACTTATGGTAAGAAATGCTCTATACAGAACACTGAAAGGTGCTCAAGATATAGAGATAATTGGAGAAGCAAATAACCCTGTTGATGCCTTTGAAACCTTTAAAAAAGTAGGACTTCCTGATGTTTTCATTCTAGACATTGAGATGCCAAAGATGGATGGTCTTTCATTTTTAAAGCAGATAAACTCTCAAAAACCAACTCCTGTTATCATCTGCTCCACCCTTGTAACGGGCGGCTCAAATGCAGCTATAAAAGCTCTTGAACTTGGTGCATGTGATATCATACTCAAACCAAAACTCAATCTTAAAGAATTTTTTAATGACTATAAAGATGAATTACTTCATAAAATATATGCAGCAAGTCGTTCAAAGGTAACATTTAAAGCACATATCAACAAAGATAGGAGTATGGAGAAAAATATTAGTGACACATCCCTTGCAAAATCATTTGTAGCTATAGGCTCTTCAACAGGTGGGGTTCAAGTCATTGAAGAAATTCTTATGCATCTAAAACCTAAACATAAAGCAATAGTTATAACTCAGCATATGCCCATAGGATTTACTGCTTCTTTTGCACAAAGACTTAACTCAACTGTACCAAACTCTAAAGTTTTTGAAGCTAAAGATGGAGATATTTTACATGACTCTTGTGTTTATATTGCAAAAGGTGGTACACATATGAAGTTAATAAAACAGGATTCTAAGTTTGTCATAGTACTTGAAGATTCTGAGAAAGTGAACTCTCATAAACCAAGTGTAAATGTTCTTTTTAACTCTATATCAGAGTTTGTAAAAAATGATGTAACAGCCTTTATTCTAACAGGTATGGGTGATGATGGAGCAACAGGACTTAAAATACTTCGAGATAAAGGATGTGATACTTATGTTCAAAATGAGAAGACTGCCACTGTCTATGGTATGCCAAGAGTAGCTGCACAACTAGGTGCAGCAAAGAAAGAAATGTCAATTTTCGAAATAACAAAAACAATAAACGAATTAATCTAAAAGGTAAAATAGTGACTGATATAGACCAAGACCTCTTTGACATGTTCAAACGCCAGTATGATAAACAACTTCTTACTATTCAAGACTCAATAGATGACTTAAAGTCAATAGAAACATATGAAACAAGTGTTAACAGTCTGTTTAGAGTCTTTCATAACTATAAATCTTCTACTTCTTATATGGAACTAGAAACTATCAAAGAGCTTGTAGTTGCAGTTGAGAATACACTTGAATCTATTCGAAGAGATAAAGGTCCAGCACAGAGTGATATAATTGAGTGGCTATATAAAGTAAATGACCAGCTTATTATATGGCAAGAAGAGATGCAAGAGAATAAACAGACATTCTCAAAAGTAGCAGAGGGGATACTCCATAAAGTGACTTTAACTCAGCCTTGCACAAAACTCAAAGATAAATTAAAAACACTTAATTTATTATATATAGATAAAGATACTCAAAGAGCGAGTAAGGTAGTTCATGCATTAGAAAAACTATCAATTGATGTAGAGTATAGAATAGCACTCCCCAAAGAAAAAAATCTACTTAAAATTGACATCTGTATATTAAATAGTAGTATTAATACTTTTGCAACTGTTCAAGATATTAAAAAAGAGATACCTAAGGCTGGAGTAATTGTTATAGTTGATAAAATGACTGAAAGTCTCAAAGCAAAACTAATGTTCATGGGGGTTAATAACTTTCTTATTAATCCTTTACGAGGAAGTGATTTAAGAAGAGAACTTCACAATATCACACTTTCACATTTTTCTAACCGTAGGATTTTAATTACTAACACAAAAATACATTCATTCATCCAGACACTTAAACCTCTTCCAAGTTCTATTTTTGAAATTCAAGATATTTGTAATGATGAAGAGAGGTCAATAAAAGAACTTATAGCGGTTGTAAAAAAAGATCCTATAATTACTGCCAATATTTTAGATGCTTCAAAAAGCCCTATTTATGGTCTAAAAAATATCACGACCATAGACCAAGCAGTAAGTATTTTTGGAAAAAGAACAGTAAATGCCATAGTTATTTCAGATTTATCTAAAAATATCCCTTCTCTTGATTTAGAAGCTTATAGTATAAATGAAGAGACTTTTTCTAGAGTTGCAACATTACGGTTATCGCTTATGATTAAATGGTATTCTAAGGTTTCTATCTCACTTCTAAGTACGCTTTCACTCTCTGCTATATTAGGTAATCTTGGTCAGTTACTTTTAGCATCAGAGATAAAAAAGTCTGATAAACAAGAAGAGTTTAAGCAGTTAGCACTTAATGATGGTTTTCAAATAGCAGAAGAGAAGCTTTTTCATACAAATACAACTTCCATCACTCATGATATTTTAAAGTACTATAAACTATCTTTTGAAATAACTGATTCCATAAGATATAGTGATAAACCAGCTGATGCTCCACTTGAAATTCATCAATTAGCAATAGCCAATCATATTGTTTTTAATACAGTACTGTTAAATGGAAGTATAAATAAAGAAATTTCTAAAGAAATTTTGCAGTTAATGGAAGAAGAAAAGTTAGATACTGAACCACTTATAAAAGCGATTCAGTATATTTCACAGCTCTGACTAGATAGGTAAAACACGAATATTACTAGAAAGTTTCTCTTTAAGAGTAGACTCGATAGCGTAAAGTGTACCCGTTGCACTCGAAGCACAACCATTACATGCACCAAGGTATCTGATATAAATATCTATATACTCATCATTTTTCTTAATATCAATAATCTCCATATCACCACCATCCATGATTAAGAACTGACGTACATTCTCATCAATGATAGCATCAACAGCTTTAATCTGTTGAACAAGAGTCATAGTTTCAAAGTTAGCTTCACCACCAGCCATAGCATCAGCGGCAGCTTTCATTTTTTCTTCGTCCATCTCTTTTCTAGTGTCTGCTAAGATATCTACTAAGTAGTAGTCCATAGCTTCGTGTCCACCAGGTCTGATACAAGACTTACAAAATCCACCAGCTTTAGTGTAGTCTGTAATTTGCTCAATTGTAGTTAAGTCATTAAGACGAATAACTTCTTGAAGTGTTCCAAGTGAAACACGAGCACATTCACAAACGATGATTTCAGTTTCAAAAGACTCTGAATCAACACCTAAGTAAAGACCTGCAGCTTTTTTAATAACATCATAAGCCATAACAGAACAGTGCATTTTTTGAGGTGGAACAGCTGGTGTTTCAGGATCATCACGAAGAGCAAGCTCAACATCAATATTTGTAATTGTAACTGCTTCTTGAACTGTTTTACCAATACAAAGCTCAGTCATAACATCAGAAGATGCGATAGCAGTACCACAACCAAAAGATTTAAACTTTGAGTTTACAATTTTGTCATCTTTAGGATCAATTTCCCAGTAAAGACGTACAGCATCTCCACACGATTCTGCTCCAAAATCAGCAACAATAAGTTTGTGCCCACGTTTCTCAGCCTCACCTTCAAAGATTTCACCTTGGTGTTGAGGGTTATTCATTAATGTTGTAACTTTATTAGAGTATGCATCCCATAAGCTATCGCCTAATATATCTGCTTTTGCCATAATATTTTCCTTTTTTTCTTACTTTAAAATTTTGTTTATTTTAACACTTCACCTTAATGGTGATGTAACTCACACTCTTGAACTTCTCCACCTTTAGTTGGTTGCTGTTTTGCAAAAGAACTTGAAATATTTCTAAGTCTTGCAACTGCTTCTTTAAAGTGGTTAATTGTGTAATCGATTTCCATATCTGTTGTAAAACGAGAAAGTGAAAGTCTAATACCTGTATGAGCAAGCTCATTATCAGCACCGATTGCGAGCATAACAGTGTTAGCTTCTAAATCTTCAGATGCACAGGCTGAACCTGTTGATGCACCAATTTGACCGTTGTTTAGGTCCCAAAGCATACCTTCACCCTCAACTCCTTTGATAGAGATAAGGATAGTATTTGGAGTACGGTTATTTCTATTACCTACAACAAAAGTGTCACTTAGTTTTACAAGTTCATCTTCTAAACGATCACGCTTAGAACGAATTTTGGCCATAGTAGCTTGGATATCTTTAGTAGCAAGTTCCATTGCTTTACCCATACCAACTATAAAAGGAACATTTAAAGTACCTGAACGACGTCCACCCATATGCTCACCACCATGAAGTAATGGAGAAAGAGCTTGTGAGTTTCTGATGTAAAGTCCACCGATACCTTTTGGTCCATGAAATTTATGAGCTGAAAATGATACGAAATCAATCTGAATTGCTTGAAGATCAACTGGAATTTTTCCAACTGCTTGAACAGCATCTGAGTGAAAAAGTACACCTTTTTCTTTACAAATTTCTGAAATCTCTTCAATAGGATTAATCATACCCGTCTCATTTGAAGCCCACATAATAGAAACTAGTGCAGTTTTCTCAGTTATAAATGATTTAACTGTATGTGATTCAACTACACCCTCTTCATTTACTGGAAGATAAGTAACTTTTACACCTTGGTCTTCTAAAAACTTACAAGTTGAAAGGATTGATGGGTGTTCTACTTCTGTAGTTACGATGTGGTTTTTATCACCATTTAAAATGTGGTCAATCCAGATAGATTGTAAAACCCAGTTGTTTGACTCTGTGGCACATGATGTAAAAACTACATCATCAGCATCAGCTGCATTAATTGCAGTGTAAACTTGATCTATTGCCTTACTAATTGCAGGGTGAGATGCAGTACCAAACTTATGTAATGAATTTGGATTACCATACAAGTCCGTAAAGAACGGTTGCATAGCTTCTACAACTAATGGATCGGTCATTGTTGTAGCATTATTATCTAAATATACTTTCATATTTTTTCCTCTTTTTTAAGAATGATTATCACTCTTTTTAAATCAGACAATTTTTGTCCGCTTTTGATTTACGACATAATAATAGCTTTGTTATTATGATAAGCTTAAGTAATTCTGACCCACTATCTGCTTTAAGAATTGAAATAGAGAAGAATGATGATATAATACTACTATATAAGGAATATTATCAATGTGTAATTTTAACAAACAAAACGAAGAAACTAAAGCTATTATCCATCTATTTATGACAAAAGCAGCTGAGAATGTTGGTGGTGCTAACTTTCTTTTACTCCTGATTGAAGCTATGAAAGCTAAAAAACCAAGTGCTCTAAGTGAAAAAAATTCACAAGTTTCATCAAATAACTCTATCATTAAATGGAATAAGGTAGTCTTTAAAGATAAAGTAGATTTAATTCAGACTATCCTTAATGACCATAAAAGTTCAGAAAATCCTACTTTCAATATCATAGATGAACCAAATCAGAAAAAAAAGAAAAATATCATTAACATGGTAAGAACACTTACTCCTGTTGAATTTGTTGTAACACCTCAAAACCCTAATGATGGTGCTGGCTTTAACTTTAAAGTTTTTGAAAGTATTAGCGATGATGAAGTTATTTTAAATCCTATCTTTATTGCGATGTTTTTCTGTTCAACTGACTTTACAAAAAAAGCTTTGAAGTACGTGGTCTAATGTATAAACTAGCCATTATACTTATTTTATCTACTCTGTGTTTACAAGCAGAAGATAATAATAGTACTAAATGGCTACGCCCTCTCGAAATACCTCAACCCCTGGATAACGAACTTACTAAAGAGCGAATAGAACTTGGAAAACTTCTCTTCTTTGATAAAAGACTCTCTGGTGATGATTCTATCTCTTGTGCCACTTGTCACCACCCTGAGCGTGGATGGACAGATTTAGTACCTGTCTCAAAAGCAGTTGGGATACATGGCAGTATAGGTCCAAGGAACTCTCCTACTATCTTAAATGTAGCCTATCAGAATAGACAGTTTTGGGATGGTCGTGTTCGAACACTTGAAGAGCAAGCATTAGGCCCTATCCAAGCAGAAGTAGAAATGAGTATACCGCTAAATGTTCTTATCCTAAAACTCAATGGGATTAAAGGTTATGTAGAACTTTTTAATCAAGCATATCCAAATGAGAGTCTCAATGAAATTACAATCGCTAAGGCACTCTCCTCTTTTGAGAGGACAGTAGTCTCTGGTATTGCGCCCTTTGATAAGTATATTTTAGGTGAGACGAATGCAATATCTCAAAATGCAAAAGATGGATTTGAACTTTTTAAAAACAAGGCAAACTGTGCTGAATGTCATGATGGCTTTAATTTTAGTGATGGTAGTTTTCATAACATTGGCTTAAATGCCGGCGAACTAAAAGGTAAAGAACTCGGTAGATATAATGTCAAGCATCGAGCATCATGGTACGGGGTAATGAAAACACCAACTCTCAGAGATATTACAAAGTCTTACCCTTACTTTCATGATGGAAGTGTCCAAACCCTGCAAGAAGCAACTGAAATTTGTGCAAAAGGTGGACGATATAGTGATGGCGTTAAGAATAAATCTAAATCGATGAAAGACAGAAAACTTACAAAAGAAGAACTCAAAAAGATAGTCGATTTTATGAAAACATTATCTAGTCCAGATATGGATATAATGATACCAACAAAATTCCCTTAGAATACATAGGACATAAATATGAAAAAAACTATACTAACTCTTTTAAGTGTTATCTCTCTCTTTGCTACAGAATATGTGGTAGATCAAAAAAATAAAACTTTTATGCCGGGAACTCTTCATGTTAAAGTTGGAGATACTATTGTTTTTAAAAACTCTGATCCTTTTTCACATAATGCTTATACTGACGATGATGAAAATGAGTTTGATGTAGGTATTCAAGATACCGGAGAGACAAAAAAAATAAAAATAAAACATGAGGGTGAATTTAATATAGAATGTGCAATTCACCCAAATATGCTTATAAAAGTTAAAGCAGAAAAATAACTCTTCCTCTCTTTAAACCTCTTATGATATAATCGCAAAATAATTATAATAATAAGAGGTTCATTTTATGGCTCAAACAATAACTGAAAAAATATTCTCACAACATGTAGGTCATGATGTATTTGCTGGTGAAATCATCCGTAGTAACATCGATATGGTTATCGGAAACGATATTACAACTCCTATTTCTATTTCGGCGTTTAACTTAAGTGGTGCAAAAGAGCTTGCTAACCCTGATGGTTTTTCTATTGTTCTTGACCACTTTATCCCTGCAAAAGATATTGCATCTGCAAATCAAGCAAAAATATCTCGTGAATTTGCAAAAAAACATAAACTTAAAAACTTTTTTGATGAAAAAGACATGGGAATTGAGCATGCTCTTTTACCAGAAAAAGGTCTTGTAGTTCCTGGTGATGTTATCATCGGTGCTGATTCACACACTTGTACTCACGGTGCACTTGGAGCATTCTCAACTGGTATGGGTTCAACTGACCTGGCATTTGCAATGATAAGTGGTGGTAACTGGTTTAAAGTTCCTGAGTCTATTAAAGTAGTTCTTAGTGGAAAACCAGGTCATCATACTACGGGTAAAGATATCATCTTAGAAATCATTCGCCTAATTGGTGTTGATGGTGCTCTTTATCAAACTCTAGAGTTTACTGGTTCTACTATAGCTCACTTAAATATGGACGATAGATTTTCAATGTGTAACATGGCTATCGAAGCTGGTGCAAAAAGTGGAATAATCGCTTATGATGAAGTAACTAAAGAGTTTTTAGCTGATAAAAACCTTGCTCGTGAGCCTCGTATTCACTACTCTGATGATGATGCTTCTTATGTTAAAACTCTAGAGATAGATGTAGCTAACTTAGAGCCTGTTATAGCATACCCTTTCTTACCATCAAATGGTCATTCAATTTCTAAGGCAGTTAGTGACAAGATCAAAATCGATCAAGCATTTATTGGTTCTTGTACAAATGGGCGTTTAGGTGATTTAAAAATTGCTGCTGAGATTTTAAAAGGTAAACGTGTGCACGAAGATGTTCGTCTTATCGTAACGCCAGCAACTCAAAGAATTCTAAAAGAAGCTTACAGACTTGGATATATGGATATCATTATCGATGCTGGTGGAGTAGTTTCAAATCCAACTTGTGGTGCATGTCTTGGTGGTTATATGGGAATACTTGGAGATGGAGAGGTAGCTGTTTCAACTACTAACAGAAACTTTGTTGGTCGTATGGGTTCTCGCACATCAGAAGTTTACTTAGCCAACTCTGCAGTAGCTGCTATATCAGCAATTACAGGTTATATCACAGACCCGAGATAAGAATCACTACTTTCTCACTTATGTATGATACTATCTGCTTATCATATATTAAGGACAAATAAAAATGAAAAAACTTCTTCTTATTCCAGCACTTCTTGCTGGAACATTAGCATTCTCAGCACAGAATAAATACGAAATATCACCAATGATAGGCTACAACTTTGCAGAGGGAAATTTCGATATTGATAACAGTGGTTATCTTCTTGGAGGAGTTGAAGTTCAATTCAATACTCCTGGTTCAAAAATAAGTCCAGAATTTTCAGTACTCTATTCTCATGGTGTTGACTACAAATCAGGACAAGACACTAATATTATTCGTGGTGTATTTAATGGTGTTTATACATTTGATACAATGAGTTATGTAGTTCCATTTGCTAAACTTGGTGCAGGTATTGAAAAAGTAACAACTCCAAGTATTTCTGTTGACAATGGTTTTTTTGTGGATGCTGGTGTTGGTGCAAAAGTCCCTTTAACAGAAAGTCTTGCTCTTAAACTTGAAGCTATCTATATGGCTAAACTAAACAAAGATAATGCTGGTGCATTTGATAGTAATCTTGTGACTATGGTAGGTCTAACTTTCTCTTTTGGTGCAAGTGAACAAAAATCTGCACCACAAGAAAAGGCAGCTCCAGTTGCAGAAGAAAAAACTGAAGAAAAAGTAGTAGCTGCAGTAGCACCTATTGTTATCCTTGATGATGATAAAGATGGTGTTATCAATGCTAATGATAAATGTGCAAACACTATCAAAGATGTAACAGTAGATGTAGATGGTTGTGAACTTGATGAAGATAAAGATGGTGTTTTTAACTCTCAAGACACGTGTCCTAATACTACTGCTGGAGTTACAGTAGATACAAAAGGCTGTAATGTAGATAGTGATAATGATGGTATACTAAATGCAGATGATATCTGTCCGAATACAATCTCAGGTACTGATGTAAATAGTGACGGTTGTCCAAAAACTGTACCTTTAAATGTAAACTTTGAAAACAACTCAGATAAAATCAAAGCACAATCAGAAAAGAACATGCAACAGTATGCAAACTTTCTCAAAAAACACACTAATTACAGTGCTAAAGTAATTGGTTACACGGATAGTGTAGGAAAGGCTTCTTACAACAAAACTCTTTCTAAAAAAAGAGCTGAAGCTGTTGTTAGTGACCTTAAATCACGTGGTGTAAATTCAAATCAACTTTCATCTTTTGGTGCAGGTGAAGCGAATCCTGTTGCTACAAATGATACTGCAGCTGGACGTGCTCAAAACAGACGTATCGCAGCTGAACTTACAAGAAACTAAATGATAGATATTCCATGTGTAATCTTTGCAGGTGGGAAAAGTTCCCGAATGGGAGAGGATAAATCTCTTCTTCCTTTTGGTGGCTTTAATACACTCATTGAGTTTCAGTACTCAAGACTCTGTAAAATATTTACTACTGTTTACATCTCGTGTAAAAATAGCAATAAGTTTGACTTTGATGCAATGTTTATCCAAGATGATAAGAGAGATAAAACTTTTGCTCCAACTGCAGGTTTTGTAGCTGCATTTAAAGAACTCAAAGAAGATAGTTTTTTTGCTATTAGTGTAGACTCTCCTTTTATAAATGAAGAAATCATTACAACACTTCTAAACGCTAGTTCAAAAAACTTTGATGCAATTATCGCTAGGACAACTCAAGGTATCCAACCTCTTTGCGGTATCTACACTCGTTCACTTCAAGAAGCTTTTTCTCTTATGCAAAAAGAAGATAACCATAAACTAGGGTTTCTGCTAAAAAAATCAAATACACACTATGTAAGCTTTAAAGATGAATCCCCTTTTCTAAACCTTAATCACCCACATGAATATGAAGAAGCACTAAAGCTCATCAAAAGCTAAACAGTTAACAGCACTTCGCTATAATAATAAAAAAGCAAAAAGAATAATATAATGAATTTAACACACCTAGATGAAAATCAAAGACCAAAAATGGTTGATGTCAGTGATAAAGATCAAACTACAAGAGTAGCTGTAGCTAGTGGTATCATTGAGATGAGTAGAGATGCCTATGATGCTATAGTAAGTGAAAAAACAAAGAAAGGGCCAGTTCTTCAAACTGCAGTTATAGCGGCTATTATGGGTGTTAAGAAAACTAGTGATCTTATTCCTATGTGTCATCCACTTAATCTTAGTGGGATTAATTGTGATGTTGAAGAACTAGATGAACTTCCTGGGTTTAAACTGACTGTTACTACAAAACTTACCGGTCAAACTGGTGTTGAGATGGAAGCATTAACGGGAACTAGTATAGGTCTTCTTACTATCTACGATATGGTAAAAGCTATTGACAAGGGCATGGTGATTCGTCATGTTCAACTTGAACACAAATCAGGAGGTAAAAATGGAAACTATCAACGATAGCAAACAAAAAGTACTTATTGAGTATCCATGTAACTGGTGCTATAAAGTTATAGCAACTGAGAAAAAGGCACTTGAGCAAGCTATTCGTGATGTTATTGACGAGAGAGAACACAAGCTTTCTCCTTCCAATAAGTCTAAAGGTGGAAAATATACAAGTATGAATCTTGACTTACTTGTTCATAACGAAGACGACAGAACTTTTATTTTTGAAGCACTCAAAAAACATCAAGCAATTAAAATGGTACTTTAAAGGAGCACATTATGGCAAATTCTATTTCAGACAACTACAACAAAAGATTTAAAACAATTCAAAAAAGGGTATCTCAAGCACTTCAAGATGCAGAGATTGAAGTATCTTCACTCTCTTTGGCACAGATGAAAGAGATTACACTTAGTATAGTTGAGATTGAAACCACAGAACTCTCTTTAGATGTTGCAAACCTTTTAGAGAAAAAAGCAGCGATTGAGAGAGAGTTGGAGAAAAAATCTGAAACACTACAAGATACGAAGTATGAAATATTTCATGCCCTTGAAGATGAGTTTGCAAGTGATGAAAAAGCTCTTACAAAACTTCATCAAGTAAAACTACAATCTATTGACCTTTACGATATTTTAAGTGAAATGGTAGAGTCTGCTCTTATCACTGGCTTAGAAAAAGATAAAGATGGTGATATTACTGAGACTACTACAGAAGTTGTTAAAGAGATTACTTTTGAGTCTATTAAAGAAGGTTCACTTAATACTATTCGTATAAGAAAAATTCTTTCTACTATATTAATTTCGGCTATTGAAGTTGCAGAGGCTACTCCAACTAGAGCTGATGAGATACTAAAAGCTACACTTAAAGGAATGAGAAGTGGTCTTGTTAAGTCTATCGATAGATTTAAAAAGCGTTTAGAGTTTATGCCTGTTGAAGCTAAGCATATTCTTATAGAAGATTATGACACTATCATCGAAGACCTTAACCAGACTGATGTTCTCTTTACACAAGTAGTAGCTACGCAAGCAGGTGAAAGTACACCAGCAACTAGAAAAATCTTACTAGATTTAAACAAGGCTATGTCTTATGACCTTGAAGAACTCATTCAAATATCTAGAGAAACTGCAGATATAATGAAAGCAAGATTCTCTGACTTTGCAAAAACTGCTATGAAAAGAGCAGACTTAGCGATGAAATCACCAAAAGCACAAGAGGCAAAACGTATGGGTATTCAAGCCTTTGATGTAGCTCGTGTAGCACTTGGTTCTGCTATCAAGTCAGCTAAAGATGCAATGGATAAAAAGTAGTTTAAGATAATAAATTATTATAATTATTACAGATTTAGATATAATAATTTTTATATAATACCTAATAAAAAAAAGGACTTTTAATATGTTACACCCTGCATCAGCACATTTCGCTATTGTTCTCCCTCTCGTTGCTTCAGTTTTTGGACTGATTTACCTTTTCACAAAAACAGAAGCAGCATCAAAAATTTATGCTCGGACGACACTTGTAGCAGCTATTGCTATGATTGTAGCCTGGTATACAGGTTCTCAGGCTGGTCCCGAAATTTATAACTACTTAAGTGAATCAGGACAAGCAACTCTTGTTGCACACAAAGGACTTGGACTTAACTTAGCTATTGCTATGGCTATCATTGCTGTTGTCGTCATTATATCTTGTAAACTTAACAAGTATATAATTCAAGTAGCTTCTGTAATAGCACTATTAGCGGTAAGTGCAACGACGCTTTACCAAGGAAAAATGGGTGGAGAACTTGTATACAAACACGGAACACCTTTTAAATCTTACCTTATAATGGATTCATTAAATGAAGCAGCTATCTCAGCTGAAGATGAAGATGAAGATGAAGCAAAACTTGAAGTTTATCAAGATGCTGTAGATGACATTGCGATGCATGTTGAAGAGATAGATGCTTATTATGGTATTGTAGCTGTTCAATCAGAAGAAGATGATACTGAAGAAGACGACGAATAAATATGTCTGAAGATATTAAAGAACTACAAGATAGAATGAAAAATGCACTTGATGAATACAAAAAAGATACAACAAGTGCCAAACCATATTTTACTAGTATGAAAGAGATTTCAAGCTGGTTAGCTACAAAAGAGAAATAAATGAATATTCTCTGCACTTCTCTTTATGAAACACAACTCAAAGATATTCTTTCTCCTTTTGCAGATGAAGACTTCAAAGCTGCAAAAGCTTTTAAACTCTACCTTGATACTATAATAATCAATATACAAACTAAATCTCATAAGTATAAAACTTCTATATATTTTGATGATGAGAACATCAAAGATATTCAACATGAAGAGTACACAATAGTATTTTTTGAGGACAAAGCACATCAAAACTACTTACTTTTATCTATCATTAAGCGATAATTCAAGTATTTAGTGTTTCATTTTGTAACTCTTTTTGCCTAAAAAATAATCAGTATCACATTTTTATCTCATTAATTCCCTTATTAGCTTTATTTATAAATTTACAATTAAGCATAAAATGGCATAATATGAGGGTAAAAAGCTTTGCCTCATCAAATATGAGAGTAAAATATTCATTTAAATATTAAGCAATCACAACCTATAAAGGAGAAAATTTGGATAATAAAAAGTCTAATCAAGAGATTGATAGAAGAGATTTTTTCAAAAAAGCAGCTATGTCAGTAACTGCTATTGCTGGAACATCACTTATATCGTCAAACGCTAGAGCTGATGACCCAGCAATCATGCACCATGTACCATGGGGGCAAGTTTGGGGAGATCCAGTAACTAAAAATAGATATGGTGTGCCATCTAAATATGAGCATAACGTACTAAGAAGAAATACAAAACTATTAGCTTCTGGTAACTTCAGAGCTTCTATCGCTGTAACTCCAATCCAAGAATCAATGGGAATCATTACACCAAATGGTTTATTCTTCTCACGTTCACACGGTGGTGTTGCACATGTAGATCCTGCAGAATTCCGTTTGATGATTCACGGTCTTGTAGAGAAGCCTATTGTTCTTACACTAGAACAACTAAAACGTTACCCAAGTGTAACTCGTACTCACTTCATCGAATGTCCTGCTAATGGTGGACAAGAATGGAGAGGGCCACAGTTTAACTCTGTCCAATTTGCTAAAGGTTTTATGTCTTGTGCTGAATGGACTGGTGTTTACTTAAAAACTATCTTAGAAGACCTAGGTCTTAAACCTGAAGCACAGTGGATGCTTGCTGAAGGTTCTGACAACTCTGAAATGGGTAGAACTATTCCTATTGATAAAGTTCTTGACGATGCAATGATTGTTTGGGGACAAAATGGTGAAGCACTTCGTCCAGAACAAGGTTATCCGGTACGTATCTTACTTCCAGGTTGGGAAGGTAACTTATGTGTTAAATGGCTAAAACGTTTAGAGTTCGCAGCTGAGCCATGGTATTGTAAAGAAGAAACTTCTAAATATACTGCTCTTAAGCCAACTGGTAAAGCTATTCAACATTTCTATGCAAATGAAGTAAACTCAACAGTTACTTCTCCATCTCCAGAGATTGACTGGTCAACTCTTAAAGATGGTGATTTAATAGAAATTGAAGGTCTTGCTTGGTCTGGTATGGGAACTATTACAAATGTAGATTTATCACTTGATGGTGGTAAAAGTTATGTAGAAACTAAACTTAAAGGTTTAGTACTTCCAAAATCATGGACTCGTTGGTCTTATATGCACACATACACGAAAGGTGATACTTTATTACTTACTTCACGTGCTATGGATGATGCTGGATATATTCAACCTACAATTGACCAAGAAGTTGGTGTTATGGGTGTTGAGTCAGTTTACCACAGAAATGCGGTAGAGACTTGGGAAGTAAATGCTAAAGGAGAGGTAAACCATGTTCAAATTAGATCGTAAATTATTAACAACTGCTTCTGCAGCAGCAGCTTTAGCAATCATTACTGCAGGTTGTATGGGTGGAAGTGGTTCAACTTCTACTGGTACTACTATTAAAGATGGAAAAGCTACAATTGACGGTGGTACTACATACCCTGTTATGAATAACAAAACTGGTCCTTATTATGTAAATGCTGAAGCAATTAGTATGAAGATTAATAACGGTCGTGTTCCAACTGCTAATGAATTAGCTGCATGGGATAAAGATGTTATGCCAGATGGAACTGGTCTTCCAGAAGGCAGTGGTTCAGTTGAAGATGGTGAAGAAATCTATGAAGCTCAATGTGTATCTTGTCACGGTGACTTCGGTTCAGGTGGAGGTGGTTACCCATCACTTTCTAAAGGTAATGCAGTTGATCTTCAAAAAACTTTAACGAATAATAGATGGAAAGACCCAGAAGCTGATGGTCCAACACGTGTGTTTGGTTCTTATTGGCCAAAACTTAGTACACTATGGTGGTACATCAAAGATGGTATGCCTCATCCTAAATCAAAAACATTAACTAATGATGAGACTTATGCATTAACTGCATATATTCTTAACATTAATGAATTTGAGATTGATGGTGTAGAAGTTGATGATGAGTATGTTCTTGATCGTGAGAAATTTTTAAAAGTAAAAATGCCGAATGAAGCTGGTTTTGAACCAAATATCGATGGTCCAAATGCTTTAAACGATGTTCGTACTTTTTATGCTAATCCTACGAACTTTGGTGCTATCAAAGTAAAAGTAAGTGAACGTTGTATGACTAACTGTCAAAATGACACTGTAAGTGTTAGACGTATTGCAAATGGTGGAATTAAAGACTTCTTACCTCCTATCGATAGCACAAGAAGCTTACCGAAAGAAGAAAAAGTTGCTATTAACCCTGTAGAAATTTACGAAAATAACTGTGCAGTCTGTCACTCTGGATTTTTATCTCCAGCTTCAGCTGAATGGGCTGGGTATACTGCAAAAGGCATGGACAAAGTTTATGCAAGTGCTATACACGGGACAGAAGGTGGGATGCCTGCTAAAGGTGGAACAACTTTATCTGATGCAGATTTCAAAACAGTAGTTGACTATTTAGTTACTGGTAAAACAAAATAACAAAGGAATAATTATGGAAAGAAGAAATTTTTTAAGTATGACTTTAGGTGCTCTAGCTTTAGCTACAGTTCCTGCAAGTGTAAAAGCAGAAGACTTTAGAAAAACAAAACCTGCAGTTTGGGCTGCTCACACTGTTGATGATGCTATTAAAGCAATGTATGGTTCAACTGATCTAGTAATGGAAGGTGTTACAGTCAAAGCTCCTAAAGTTGCAAGTAACGGTGGAGCAATTCCTGTTGATTTTGGAACTAGCAAAGATGTTAAATCTATCACAGTATTTCAAGATGCAAATCCAGAAGCTGCTGTTATGAGTGTTACAACTAACAAATATAGTGTAAATGACTACTCCATTAAAATTAAAATGGGTAAGCCGGGAACTATCACAGTGGTAGCTGAAGGTACAGACGGTAAGTTATATGCAGCTAAAGTTAGTCTTGATGTTGCACTTGGTGGATGTGAAGGTTAATCCTTTAACAAACAAAAAAATTAATTACAAAGGTATATTATGAAAGTAAAAGCAAAATTAAAAAATGGTGTTGTTAAAGTTAAGGCTATGGCTAAACACAACATGAGTACATATAACCAAATGGAAAAGAAAACAGGTAATAGAGAAGATGCAAACTTCATTACTTACATTACTGGAACTGTTAATGGTGAGACTGTAATCGAAATGTCAACTTCACAATTCCTATCTAAAAACCCAATCTTTAAATTTCAATTTAAAGCTGATGGATTCAAAAAAGGTGATAAGTTACTTATGGCTTGGACTGACCGTAAAGGTGGTAAAGGTAAAGGTAAAGGTAAAATTAAATAATAAGCATCTCGCTTATTAACTTAATTTACCAACAATACAACTTGTGATAAATTTTTTATTTAAAACTTTTATCACTATTGTATTTCTTCCAACTTCTCTACTCTCAAAAAATCAACATTAATAAAATATACTTAAAACTAAAATATCTTATAAAATATAAATAGGTAAAATACATGATAGGTAAAGTAATAGAACTCTTCATAACAAAAAATGACAGTCAAAAAACTCGTCTTAGTGTTGCATCGATTGCAGTTGATGAAAATGGTATAAAAGGTGATAAATTCTATGCTAAAGATAGTATGCGTACGATACTTTTAAGTTCACAAGATAGTTATAAACTCTCACTAGAAAATGCTATCAACTTAAAGACTGGTGCACTGGGTGAAAATATTCTAATCGATATTAATCCTTACTCATTAGTACATGGAGACAGAATCAAAATAGGTGATACAGAGTTAGAAATAACTCAAAACTGTACACTATGCAAAGGTTTATCAACTCTAAATTCTAAACTTCCAAAACTCCTTAAAAATGACAGAGGTATATTTGCTAAAGTTATAAAGGGAAGTTCTGAAATACATTTAGATGATAAAGTCGAAATACTGAGTTATTAATATAATTTATATATAAATGACGCTAGAATGAAAACAATATTTTCAACACAAGGAATACATATGAAAAAAATATATACACTGATAATGGCTGCATTAGTAGCAATGTCAATAGTTGGTTGTAATGGTGAAGCAAAAGCTCCAGAGAAACCTAGAAAAATCCAAAACGTTCAAGTCTACTCAACTCCAAACGCTGATGGAAAAGTTACAACTAAGTCAATTGAAAAAGCATTTGATTCTGTAGGTCTAAGTGTTCCTGGTAACAACGACATGAATAAGCCATTTGCTACAAGATTTAATGGTAAACTTCACTACAAAGTATATAACCTTGCTATGTATATCAACAATGATTTAACTCTTAAACTACTCAAAAAATATCCTGCATTTGGTGCTTTAACTCCACTTACTATGTCAATTTGGGAAGGTAAAGAGGGTTGTATGAATATCTCAACTTTAAGTATTGAAGGTATGGCTAGAGCAGTTAATATCCCAGTAACTGATCCGGATTTAATGGCTTATGCTGCACTAATCCATAAGGGACTTAAAACTGCAATGCCTGATGGTTCTTTTAGAGACTTAGATTACACAGTTAAATTTCCTAACAAAACTTTAGCTACTAATTTTGTTGCAGAATTAGATCTTGATGGTCAATCTCCAGAAGATTATATTGAAGAGTTTGAAGCTGAGTTTGAAGGTGAAATGGAACCATTAGGTTTCTTAATGCCTAACTACACAAATGTTCAAGAAGAGATTTTTGATGATGCTGGATATACTGGTGTATATGATTTTTACCATACTTATTCTATCTGTAAATTTGATGTAATTTACCCTGTATCTAAAACTCACCCAGAAGCTGGTGCTTGGGCTCCATGTTCTTTCTACCTTTACAAAAAAACAGGTGAAGACAAAATGTATATGGGTTTCTTATCAGTTGAAAACTGGATTAGTACTCTAGACATTGAAGATGAAGAGTCTACAAAACCACTTCGCGAAGCGCAAGGTATGATTGTTAACATTCTTACTGAGATGATTGAGTAATAATTATCTCCTTTAGTCTGCTTGAGTGCAGACTAAAAAATTAATAAATTTTCACAATAAGGCTCTTTATGAAACTTACAAGCAATATTTTAAGTACACTCGCTCTCTCCTCTCTCTTATTCAGTTCACTGGCTGCAGATAAATTCATCCCAAGTAGTAACACTAAATTAGCAGTAGAGTACACTTTAGAAAATACTCCATCTTCATTTGACGAAGATTTTTTTACATTCACAAAAGAACCAGTTGAAAAGACAGGTTTTTTTTTAAATGACCCTCATCATAATGTTCAAAATGTTTATGTACAACAAGTAGGGGCAACACAACTTGGACAACTCTCTTTTTCTTCACTAGTAAATGATAATGTAGCTAGAGAACTTATGAATGTTGACCCTAGAGTAGGTGGATTTACACCATTCAACCTAGTTATATATCGCAAAAAATCTGATAATAAAACTGTTATAACACATATCATGCCAGAAGCAGCACTAGATATATTACAAATTACAGATAAGAATGTAAGAAATACTTTTACTGAAATGTTTAAACCCCTCGATACTGAGATAGAGACAAAGTATCCAACAGCCACTAAATCATATACAAAACTTCAAGGTTATTCAGATAAGAGTATGATGAATTTTGAGATTCCATTTGATGAGCCAGAAGATGTAGATGATTTCTTTGATGATTTTCAAGAAAGATTTGAAGCTGCTTTTGAAACAAAAGGTTATATCATCGCTGGTTTTTACAATATGAAAGATAGCCTAAACTCAGATGAAGATGTTATGCCTGACTATACTGCCTATGTTGTTTGGTCTCTTTGCCATATTCCTTTCTCTTATACTATCTTTGATGGTAAGAATCCACTACCTCAAGCTGCAATCTTTGCACCCTGCTCAATGTATGCTTACATAAAAGAAGGTGAAAATAAAATAGTAATTGGAATGCCAACTCTTGGTGCTTGGGCAGCAGCACTAGGTATTACGGATAAAGATAAGTTAGAAAAAATTAAACAATTAGATACGGAGATACCATCTATTATCCACTCACTTGGTGGGGTAGATACAGATAATCAGAATCCACTTTTAAGAAAGTAGGTTCTACTCCTGAGCTTTTAACTCTGAGTAAAGAGTTACACAGCTCTTTACATCATCTCTTGAAGGTACTCGTCTTACAGAGAGGTATGAAACACTTCCATCACTATGAATCCTTCTTAGTGCAGTAGCATGAACCCAGTAATATCCACGATCTTTTCGTATATTTTTAACTATTCCTGTCCAGAACCCTTTAGCACGAATATCATCCCATAAACCTTGGAATGCGATACGCGGCATATCAGGATGACGTACAATATTATGAGGTTCCCCAATTAACTCTTCAAGTGTGTAACCCGCCATTTCGCAAAAAAGTTCATTAGCATAAATGATTATTCCATTTGCATCAGTTTCACTTAGAATATAACTATCATTAGGAAAAAACCACTCATCCCCATTCTCTTCTTTATAAATTCTTGACATAAACAACCCCTTATTTATAGTATTTACTTACACCTTGCATATTTGAACCCATATTTAATAGTAACATATCAGCTACCACTAAAGCAGCCATTGCTTCACACACAACTGTTCCTCGAATAGCTACACAAGGATCATGTCTCCCCTTGAGAGAAAAATCAACTTCTTCATTTGCTGTAGTTACAGTATGTTGTTCTTTAAAGATAGAGGGAGTAGGTTTAAAATATACATTAAGTACTATATCATCACCATTACTGATTCCACCTAGAATACCACCAGAGTGATTACTTTCAAAGCCTTCTCTACGAATCTCATCATTGTTTAAAGAACCTAAAGAACGAGCACTCAAAACACCATCACCAATCTCTACAGCTTTTACAGCATTTAAACCCATCATAGCATCAGCTAAAACTCCATCAAGCTTATAATAGAGTGGCTGACCTAAACCCACGGGCACACCTGTTATAAGTACACGAGAAACACCACCAACAGAATCATGATTATTTTTTGCTTTTAAAATTGCCTCTTTTTGAGCAGCTTCAATATTTTTATCAAGTGCGTATATAATACTACTCTTAGCACTAGTGTAGTCAAATACTTCACTTTTGATTCCAGCAACTTCGCAAATACCACTTTTCACATTAATTCCAAGATCAAGCAGCATAAGCTTTGCAATAGAACCAGCAGCAACTCGAGCAGCAGTCTCCCGAGCAGAACTTCTTCCACCTCCACGATAATCTCTTAGACCATATTTGTGAAAGTAAGTAAAGTCAGCATGACCAGGACGAAACACATCTTTGATATTTGTATAATCTTTTGACTTCTGGTTAGTATTGTAAATAATCATAGCGATAGGTGTTCCTGTGCTTAAACCTTCAAACACACCACTTAGTATCTCTACTTCATCAGCTTCTTTTCTAGCAGTCTCAAACTCACTCTTACCAGGCTTTCTTCGGTCAAGTTCATTTTGAATATATGTTTCATCAATTTTGAGCCCTGCAGGTACACCGTCTAAAATACAACCGATAGCCTTTCCATGAGATTCACCAAATGTACTAAAGCGTAATTTCATTCCAAAACTATTCACTATTTTTCCTTCTTTAACATATCGACAGCCTCTTCAGCTGCTACTTGTTGTGCTATCTTTTTACTCTTCCCAACTGCTCTAGCATACTCTTTTCCTTCGATAAAAACACCCACTTCAAACTCTTTAAGATGATCAGGTCCACGCGATGCAAGAACCTTATACTCTGGTGTGATTCCGAATCTAGCTTGAGTTAACTCTTGAAGTGTTGTTTTAAAATCACGAAACAAAAAGTCTAATGAAATCTCTTCATGATTGGACTCTATTAAATCAATAGCAATTTTACCAACTACACCCAAACCAGCTTCAAGATAAACGGCACCCATTACAGCCTCAAAAGCATTTGAAAGAAGAGATGACTTTTCACGACCACCATTATTCTCTTCTGCATTTGAAAGTAAGATGTATTCCCCTAGTTTCAATGAACGAGCTAGTTTGTCAAAGCCCGTTTCATTTACAAGTGATGCTCTTATCTTAGAAAGTTTACCCTCATCCGATTTTCTAAACTTTATAAAAAGATACTCACCTACAATGAGGTCAAGAACAGCATCTCCTAAAAATTCTAATCGCTCATTATCGTAGGGCTGTTTATAACTCTTATGTGTCAGCGCTTCGATAATGAGCTTTTTATCTTCAAACTCATATCCGAGTTGTTCTTCTAAAGTCTCTATCTTTTTATTCATAATACTCTCTCTTTATTGCTTTTGTAATATCTCTTACTGAAAAGAGTTATTTTCTTCACTAAAATTTTTGTAGTAATCTTTACTTAAACTCCACTCTACACGAGAGCTATCAACACTATGACAAGATGAACAACGGTTGAAGGCAAAAGGAAAAACTTGCTTACAACTATCGCACATATACTCAAAACTCAAAGTTGCATTTGCCTTACCTTGAAGCTTAATAAGTACATCAAACTCAAATATAGAACTAGATGATGCAAGATTAATATCTCCTCTTGCACTATAAAGTTCTCTCAGATAACCATTTTGTGAAATTATATCTAAATTCAAGTTTTTAGCCTCAACTCCCCAGAGGATATCACTTAGAAGTTCACTCTTTGAACTATCAAAATTTTCCCATGCTAACTTTGGGTCTACTCTAAAAAGATACTCAAACACTATATATGCAAGTTGATGAGTATCTTTATACATTTGAAGTAGTGCCATAGTTTTTTCTTCTTGTGTTAACTCTGTAGAGTTTAAAAGTGCCAACATTTTAAGATACACACTATCAATTTCAATATCGATACTAAGTTCATCTAACGGTTCTAGTACAGCTAATGCAGATTTATAATCTTTCATATATTCATATACTAGTAGTAAGTAGTTCAGTGCTTGTGGTGTTCTAGGATTAGTTTTGAGAATACTTAAAAATACTTGTTTTGAGCGTTCTAAAAAACCTGCCTTAAAATATGTCTTACCGAGTAAAAACATAGTCTCTCTTTTATTTTCACTACTTCCCATACTTAAAATTTCGTTATAAATTTCTATACACTTTTCATAGTCACCATTTTTAGAATACGAGTGAGCTAGTAGCAACCATGATTTTTCCGATAAGTCTCCACTAGAAATAAGAATTTTAAGTTCATCTTTGGAAGGAAGTGCACGAAACTGTTTTAAAAAATCATCTAAATATTTTGAGTCTTCTCGGCGTTTATATCTACTCCACCAGTAAGAAAAAAATGTAATCATAAAAATAATTACAAAAAAGATAATGATAGAGAAAAGAGGATCACGAAACTCAATAAAGAATGTATTCATTAGTCGTAAACCACGATGCCATAGTCATCTTTTAATCTGTAAAAAGTTGAGTCAGCTGAAAACTCTAAGTCTTTCATCTTTCCAAGTTGAATAAGAGAGTTTTTAGTAACTTTTATACCATTTTCTCTAAAGAATTTTTTGATATTGACAAACTTTACATCTTCAACAAATTTATACTCAAACTCTTTAAAAAGTTTCATTTTTTCATAAGAAAATATATGCTCATTGACATGAAGTTGGTCAGATGCAAACTTAATAGGTAGATGACCAGAGAGATCTGTTAACAACTCTTCTATATGAAGATGCTTAGGAGGGAGCATCTCTTTTTGAATAAAAATATATTTATTATTAAGTTTCATATTTGGGGTATTTTTCCAGTACTTATAAGCTGGATTTGAAACACCAAGTTTGGAAGAAACTTCACGCCAGAGCCAAAAGGAGTTAAGTGTACTAGGCAGATGTGACATGGCGCTTAACTCCTCTGAGACTAATTTAGTAAATTATATAATCTTTTGCTAAATAGTGTCCTTAAAGATGTTTTATTCAATCATTCCTGTACCAAAAGAAGTTCCGTCAGTCATAATCTTTACTACTTTTTCGTCCATGTAAAAATTCAAATCTAAGATTATTTTATTCTCTATATGTATGTCTTTTATACTTACCTCATCATATTCATATTTTAAATCTTCAAATCCTCTTAGCAACTTTGTACCACTCTCTGTTCCATCACTTATCCATAACTGCATATACGATTCATAATTACTTGACTCTATGTCATGCACTTCTGCAAAAATAAGTAATTTATCATTAAGTTTAAACAGTTTATTTATTGCTGTTGTATGTGTAACATCAATATCTGGCAGTTTAACTATTTGATTAATATCAGATGAAGTCAATCTATAAAGAGTATTGTTAATAGCCATATATCCAATACTGTTTATAACTATCCCTTCTCTATAGTATGAGTCATCAGAGCCTTCATTCATATCCTCTACCATTAAAGTTCCATCAGCTGTTCCATCACTTTTCCATAACTCATACCCATGTGTACCATCATCTGCAAAAAAGTAGAGTGTGCCATTTACATCAAGTAGATTCTTTGGATTACTATCACTCGTGCCAATTTTAATATCTTTAACAAGTTGTGTTCCATTAAGAGTTCCATCTGACTTCCAGAGTTCATCACCATTTGTAGCATCACGTCCTTGGAAATAGAGAGTATTGCCTAGCATTTTAGAGTCATATAATCTATTATTTTCAGCACTTATAATGTACGTACCTACTTCAGAACCATCACTTCTCCAAATAGCTTTTGTATCGTCATTCTCTTTTCCATAAAAATAAAATATATTATTTTGTGCATATATAACATCATAAATATATTTAAAACCACTCTTCACGATTTTTGTTCCCTCACTCGTCCCATCGCTTATCCAAAGTGTTCCTCTAGATACAAAAACTAATTTTCCATTGACATCTATAAACTCATTGGCATTTGAACCATTAGTACCTACTTCAATATCTTTTAGAAGTTTTGTTCCCTCTTTGCTACCATCACTTACCCATAACTCATCTCCATAAGTTTGGTCAAGTGCTGTGAAGAAGTATTTATCTCCTATTTTGATGAAATTTTTAACATCAGAACTATCTATATCTTGATTAATATCTTTTAATATATGTGTACCACTCTCCGTTCCATCACTTACCCATAGTTCAATATTGTGATTTGTATCACTAAAGGGGAAGATAAACTTCTCACCTTGAATGACCCCTGTGGTAAAATTATTATTATTTGAAGAATGATTCCAAAGCTTACTACTCTTTATAGTACTTATAGTATCTGTTGAGGGGTCTAAAGAAAAAAGATTGTTAGTGCTTGGACTTAGGTCAGTTAAATAGAGTTTACCATTTAAGCCTTTGCTTATTCTAATAGAATAAGTATACTCATCTAACTTACTAGTTCCATCAATACTACCATCCGTTTTATAAAGTTTACTGCCACTCCAGAAGTTTGAAACTACTAAATATATATGTTCCTCATCTAAAGAAATAAAATCTCTGTTAGCCAAACCATAACCTAGGTAGCCTAAATTTATAGTCCCATCTGTACTCCCATCACTTACCCAAAGATTTCCATTAAAACTAAGGTATAACTTTTCTGTAACTGTTTTAAAAAGATATATGTTATCGCCACTATCATAGGTATTTGTAATTGTTTTTATATTCTGTGTTCCAGTTGTTGTTCCATCACTAACCCAAAGGTTTAAATCTCCTTGATAAGCTCCATCCGGATAAACAGCACTTTCTAAATATATTTTACTATCTGTTACGATAATATGTTGAATATAACCCTCTGTATTTTTTACTAAGGAAATACCACTTGACTCATCAAATTGATAAAGTGCTAAACCACTACTATAATATAGCTTATTATTTAATTTCACTATATCGCTAGTTCGACTACCTATACTAGGTTGATTCCCTCTATTAGCCACTTCAACAGTACCTTCTTGTGTTCCATCACTTTTCCATATATTGTATTCATTAAAGAAATATAAAATCCCTTTCATTTCTATAAAATTTCCTATATATGAACTAAACTCTTTTATAAAAACTGTTCCTTGAACTGTTCCATCACTTTTATAAATCCCTTGTTTTATAGCAACTGAATTTTCACTATCCCAGCCTTGACTTCCTGAAAAATAGACTTTATCACCAAGCATGCTAAAATTATAAAAACTTCCATTTAACAATTTTTTAGTTCCTATGCTTGTTCCATCTGTCACCCACAACCCTGTACTGTTGCCATCATTAGCACTAAAGTATGTTTTATTTCCTATAGTAAAAAGCTGTGTTGGTTTAGATGATTTTGTAGCATTGTTTATTTTTTTGACTATAGTTACATCAACACCATTTGTCGAGATAAGTTCTCCATCAAGTGAAACTGCAATATATTTTTGAGAAGAGAGATGAAATGTATTTTTAAGATGCTCTATCGCTTTATATTTGTAAACAGGCTTTTTATTTGCTTGCAAAATAAGTTGCTCAATTTTTGAACTGTTTATATCTTTTAAATTTAAGTCTTCAGTAAACATACTAGAAATAGAACTTTTAATATTTATTTCATCACTTATGTTGTTATCATCATCAAGAGACTGAAGCAATACTGCTATTTTTGCTGTATACTCATCATCAAATGTGTCTCTATCTACCCCTACTATATCTTGTATATATACTTTTTTATCATTTGTAAATTTATCTATAGACCCTATAGTTAAACTACCAATTTTAAATGTTATAGTAGTATTACTTTCACACTCAAAACGTCCATCTTCTTGTGTAATTCCACTTATAAGCCCACACTCATAATTCAGTCCAACAACAGGTGAATCAATTAAATAACCTGTTTCTAGATTTACGGGAGGGAGAGAAGAAGAACTTCCATCTCCACTGCTACCACCACCTCCACAGCCAGATATAATTAATAATCCAGCTATTCCTAGTATAATATTCCTAGTCAATTTAAAGTTATTCATTCATAATCCCCAATAAAATTAATATAACACATTTTATCCCACCCCACTTAAGGATTACTTTAGAAAAGAATTTTTGAGATACATTTAAATTTTTTTGTTACTATTTGTATAGTTTTAATGAAAAAACACTGA